>CABEBT010000021.1_pt1 | contig 20076 bp, 30 predicted proteins | sample 3132661 | NCBI WGS metagenome assembly CABEBT01 (sample SAMEA5534346, study PRJEB31848) | metagenome | biome: tundra; feature: field; material: soil | place: USA | collected 2013-05 | depth 0.45 m | reverse complement strand
AGATTGATTATACCACTACGGGGTTTAGAGTTGGAAGAGTTTGGATTTGAAGATTTTTTTGTCTCCGCGTCTCCGTTTGCCGTCCCAATTTTCCCGGGAAGTTAGAACATAGTTTCTCTTACGCTTCGTCCAGGAGTCTGTAGTTCAAATGTTTGCATAGTTATTACTCTCGCTTCTAATTAGTGTCCGCTAACGGGTAGCTCAAGCATTTCTGAATTCTGAAAAACTACAACTGCCTCTGGATCGATTTTTAAATATCCTGCATCTAGTTGATCAGGATTGGTAGTTCTTAGTTGTTGAATCTGCCCGTTTAGATGATCCATCTCAGCAATTTTCACGTGTCCATCCTGGAGGTATGGTCGTCCGACAAATATATCGCCCTCAAGGCGGATAAATTTTACAAAATATTTTGCACCTGGATCAGGATTTATGTATGGTGGCATAATATTTTGGATAGTAGCACCAGGCTAATTGAAAGTCAAACACGGAATATGCGGTCCCAAATTTTCCCCGAGTTCCTACCCTTCTCTATGAAGTCTTTTATCGCGGGAGTTTGGTATTCCAAGTGGTGCTTCATAAACAGTTTTATATTGTTCTTCAAGGTAATCGCCAAACAGCCGAGTCGTCATAACGGCATTCTGAGCTAAATATATGTCTACAATATATAAATGCTCGCCTGGACTATATACAACTCGAGTTGAAGTCGGAAATTTTTCGAACCCTTCGCTTGTGGCTCCTCTTCCCCAAAATGGTTCGAAGCTCATAATTGCATCTCCACAGTGATTGCACACGGTTTTTGTAACAACCTGCCCGCCTATTCTATATTCGTTATATCCTGCGGGATGTTGTTCTTCAGGTTCTACATTAAAAGATGTATTAACATCGCCTTGTTCGGTGTGTCCAGCGCGAACAATTGTTCTTTCCGCTTTTTTTCTTCCTGTTGCTTTTGGGAAACGAGTTGAAGGTTTAACTAAAGGATCTAACGCAGCGATAATTTCATATACAGCAGGTAGTGCTAGAGGAGCTTTGAAATTTTCAGGATCTATCTCGCAAAGTCTGTTAACTTTTGCAGCGATAACTAATTGTTTATTTGGATTAAGGTAATCACCAAGTGCTTCAACAGTCATGGTGGGCATTTTACAATGCTTAGCTTAATCAGTCAACTGCGGAGTTTGCGGGTCAATTTTTCCCGCGTTAGTTAATCCCCTTGGCATAGTCGCTCGGTCTGGGGATATAAAAGGAAGGACTCGGTTGTTCTATTTCGGGTTCTGTTGGTGAATGTTTGGCAAGCGTTTCCCAAATTGCGTGTTGAATTCTGTACTCGATTATAGCGATTGCGATTGCTCCTAACGCTGGATAGGGTAACACAGATTTTGCACCGGGGAATTTTGAGGGATTATTGGTAGTAATGGTTGGTTCGTTTCCGTTCCACTGTGCTTCGAGAATAATTTGTTGCGTCGGTCGATTGTGATAAGTAGCATCGACGACTATAATTCTTGGTTTTCCTTCGGTGTCTGCGGCAGCTGGGTTTATTCTAAGCCCATGAACTGGAGGCATATTCATCTGCTCGGGGTAAACATAAAAGCCGTCAACCGGCGCAAAGTCCGTGACAGCTTTTTTCCTGACTTCAGCCAATCTAGACATCTGAACAAACATTTTTTGCCAGATTACTCCGGCATCTGCCTCACGTACTTCAATGACTCTGTCTTTTTCGCCCATAGCGGACATTATATCATTATAGGATTTGAAAACCAAATTTTCCCCACAATCTTTAATTTTTCTTAATTAAGGTTTAGTATTAGTATGTGGTTAAAATAAACAGGAATTTGTTGGTCGCGCTTTTATTTTATTTATTTGCATTTATTTTAGATTCAAGTATTACCACATACGGAATTTCAAATAATTTAGGAAGCGAAGGCGACAAAATTGTGCTATGGCTTTGGGGCATTTTTGGCAAAGACAGCTTGCTCTTAAAAGCAATTTACGTAGCGCTTGTATTCACCATCTCTTGGATTATTTATAGGAAATTTTCCAAATTTATTGGATTATTTATTCCTTATAGCTTAGCAATTGGGCACATTTTAGGATTTTCTACTTGGATATTTTTCTTAAACAACTATTTTGGTTTAGCAATTTTATATAAGTTCCATGTTTTGTTGGGGTCTATCGGGATATTTATAGTTGCGCCTTTGATCGGACTCTTCTTATCTTTTGTTCATAGCAAGAAGATTAAGCGATAAAATTTCCGTCCCAAATTTTCCCCAGAGAGACAATGTTTATTCCTTCGTAGCGATGGGTTCTGTGGAGGCTCTAAAGTCAGGAATACCAGCCATCGGGCAAACACAAACTGTTTCTCTGTCCGGTGCTATTTCATCCCTTGGTCCTGAACAACCACCCGCTTCTCTTTTCCAAATTTCTGTTTCTACCAAACACCGACCGTTGGGAATGCGAACCAGTCCGTCGGTGGGTGGAAAATTAGCATCATCCAAAAACGTCGCCTTAAGAAGCGGCTTTAATTTAGGACAATTGTCAAAACATGCTTCCGAAACTGTGCCGCCTCTGTAATGATCACCTGCCATATGACTATTTAATATCATAGTTAGGAAAGTAAATCAACGAGAGGCTTAAAAGGGCGCCTCAAATTTTCTCCGCTGATATATTTTGTTCCGTTGACAAATTTTTTAGTCCGCAATATACTTTTAATCCATGTTAACGAAAAATGATTTAGATCAAATTAGAAAAGTTATCCGCCAGGAAGTAAAAGTAGAGGTTAAAGATTCAACTCAAACTTTAGACAGTCAAATTAGGTTGTCCAGAATGCAGGTTCAAGGAAATATAGGCGAAGTGGATGACAGAATTAAAAATGTTGAAATTAAGCTCGATGATGTGGCAAATAATGTTAAGAAAACCCAAAAAGATATATCGCAAATGCAACAGCGAAAAAGAATTGTTCGTCTTGAAGAGCATGTTGGAATTTCAACTCCTCAATAAATTTTCCCAAATTTTCTTCGAAGTATTTTAAGCGCCAACTTTTGTAGCTTGGGGAGTAGGTCTAGTTATCAATTGTGAAGTAAGACCACATCTTATTTTAGTCTCTGTGACTGTTCTTCGGTTCCAGGGGAGACCTCTTCTTACTAAAACAGGTTCATCCACCGGGCCTGGACAATGTTCAGCTCTTTCCATGTCTCCTCGATATATTTCAAGAGCTTGTTCGTTGCCGGCGTTTGGAGACGTAAAGCCTTCAAACATTGTAAACACAGGATTGCTAAATATAAGATTATTCCTTGATCCTCGTATCCATGGACATTCTTTTTCACATCTGTCTGCCATGCATAGTTAATATCACAGTCAATAAAGGAAATCAACTAGAAATTCAAAAAGAGATTTTCTAGTGCTAGGCGTTGAGCGACATTAGTAGTTTTAATAATAGTGTAAGTTTTTTGCAATGCTTTTAAAATTCGTGGATCTTCGTTTTCAATATTTGTATTAAGGCTAATTATTAATCCTTCTAAAAAAGCCAAGGCCATTTCCCTATCTTTGCCGTTATCTTGACTAACTTTTAAGGCCTTTGAAGCATTTCTGTTTTTAAGTTCAATAATTAATTTTAAATTGTCAGAAATTTCTTCGTCGGTTATTTTTTTAGCCTGATTTAGATTAATCAAGCTACATCGAGACATTACTGTTGGCAAAACAAAATCTAAAGATGAGGTAAGAATCATAATAATAGTATCGGGAGGTGGTTCTTCTAAAACCTTTAAGAAAGCGTTTTGTGAATCGGCGGTCATTCCCCAAAATGCTTCCAAAATAACTGCCTTGAATTCGCTTTGGATTGGTTTAAGAAATAATTTTTCTTGAAGCTTGCGTATCTCACCTATTCCGACTGTTTTTTCAGTTTCTATAATTTCAATATCAAAGCGGGAAATTTTATTATCTGTGCAGATTTTTTTGGCTGCAAGTTTAATTTGTTCTTTATCTTTTCCTGTAATTAAAATGCTTTGCATGATTTAAGTAAATTGCTATTAAATTCCTTGACATTATATCTCATTTTCTCTTACTATTATAGTAATGCCCAGTGATTCACAAAACTTATCGTCACAGGTTGTAGATTCGAATCAAAGTCTTTCGGATGCTTTATTGTCGCAAGGACTAATAACTAAACAGCAATATGACGATATTAAAGTTAAAAGAGCCAGCCAAGCTATTTCGGAAGAGTCGGTAGTTGAAGCGTTAAATATTGTTCCGGCGGAAAAATTAGCAGAGACAAAAGCTAAAATTCTTGGTATTCCCTACATTTCACTTGAAGGTGCTTCTTTTTCACCTGAGGCTATTGGTTTTGTGCCAAGAGCAGTAGCGGAAAGATTCTCTTTAATGCCATTTGCTTTTGACGATAAAACCAAGGAGCTTTCGGTTGCAATGAGTAATCCCGTTGATTTGGAAGCAGTATCTTTTGTACGCGAAAAAACCGGTTTAACAATTAAAACTTTTGCATCTTCACCAAAAGATGTAGAAATGGCAATTAATCAGCAATACAGACAGGAATTAGTCGGTGAAGTTGGCGAGGCTATAAAAGAAACAGAAGACAGAAGTTTAATAAAAACTGTTGATACTAAGCAAATAGCCGAAATTATTAAGGAAGCGCCAATTGCTAAAATTGTTTCAACTATTCTTGAATATGCTGTTACAAGTCGTGCTTCCGATGTGCATATTGAGCCGCAGGAGGATCGGGTTAGGGTGCGTTATAGAATTGACGGAATTTTGTATGACCGCCTAAGTTTGCCAAAAAGTGTGCAGGAAGCGGTAATTTCGCGCATTAAAATTCTTTCGGAAATGAAAATTGACGAACACCGTACTCCACAAGACGGTAGATTTAATTTTAAAATTGCCGATAAAGAAGTTGACCTTCGTATTTCCATTTTACCGACTGCCTTTGGCGAAAAGATTGTAATGAGGTTACTTAGGAAGTCCGGTGGAATTCCGACCCTTCAAGATCTTGGGCTTTCGGGACCTTCACTTAAAAATTTGGAAACAGCAATGCTTAGGCCGCATGGAATTATTATTGTTGTCGGACCAACGGGAAGTGGAAAAACTACAACTTTGTATTCAGTATTATCAAAATTAAATACAACACGCGTTAATATTATGACCCTGGAGGATCCAATTGAGTACCAAATGGCAGGAATTAATCAGGTGCAGATTAATCCAGGCGTTGGCTTAACTTTTGCCGATGGACTACGCGCTTTTCTAAGACAGGATCCAAACATTATTCTGGTTGGAGAAATCCGTGACAAAGAAACAACCGAATTAGCAATTCAAGCAGCGCTTACCGGACATTTAGTTTTTTCTACACTTCATACTTCAAATGCCGCCGGTGCGCTTCCTAGGCTTTTGGATTTAGGTGCAGAGTCCTTTTTATTGGCTTCAACTATGAATGGAGTTTTGGGACAAAGGATTGTCCGAAAAATTTGCGATCATTGTAAGGCTGAGTATGTTCCCCCGGCGCAGATTTTAGAAGATATGAAAATTGCTTTGGATAAATATTATCCAACTACGCAAGTAGTTAAATTATATAAGGGTCCGGGTTGTGATCAATGTGGTGGTTCCGGTTATCTTGGCCGAATTGGAATTTTTGAAACATTACCGATTACAGAAAAAATTGCCACATTGATTTTGCAAAGATCAGATAGCGGCACAATTGAAAAAGAAGCAGTTGCAGAGGGAATGATTACAATGAAGCAGGACGGGTATTTAAAGGTTTTGCAGGGCTTAACAACAGTTGAAGAAATATTAAGAGTTGCTCAAGAATAATATGCAAATAAATGAACTTTTAGACGTTACAATAAAAAATAATGCTTCGGATTTACATTTAATGCCGGGTACTTTTCCGGCGATTAGAATTGATGGAACACTCAGATATTTGTCTAATTATCCCCTGCTTTCTGCACAAGAAGTAGAAATGATGGTTTTTTCTATTTTAAAGCCGGAACAGAAAGAATTATTACTTAATAATAAAGAAATTGATTTTTCTTTTGGCTTTGGCGGTGGTACATATGGAGATATGGGAAGATTTAGAACAAATCTTTATTATCAGCGCGGAGTTTTAAGTGCGGAATTTCGTTTTTTGCAGCCGGCAATTCGTACAATTGAAGAATTACATATGCCAAAAATTTGTCATAGTTTTGCCGATTTAAAACAAGGTTTTGTTTTAGTTACCGGACCTACCGGTCAGGGAAAGTCGACTACTTTAGCCTCAATTATTAATGAAATTAATTTAAATAAATCATTGCATATTTTAACCATTGAGGATCCGATTGAGTATGTATATCCATTAGGAAAAAGTATTATTTCTCAGCGTGAGATGGATTTAGATACCCATTCTTGGTCGATGGCTTTAAGAAGCGCTTTAAGAGAAGATCCTGATGTAGTTTTAGTTGGTGAAATGCGTGATCCCGAAACTATTGCAGCTGCCATGACAATTGCTGAAACCGGGCATTTAGTTTTTTCTACATTGCACACTAATTCTGCTTCACAAACTATTGATAGAATTATTGATTCTTTCCCCTCAGGTCAGCAGTCGCAAATTAGAACACAATTAGCATCTACTTTAAAAGGTGTTGTCTCTCAAAGATTAATTCCACAATTGAATGGCGGCCGAATTCCTGCGGTGGAAGTTTTAATTGGAACGCCGGCAATTGCCAGTAATATCCGGGATGGAAAAACACATTTAATTGATTCTATTATTCAAACCTCTCAAGATTATGGCATGATTCCCTTAGAATCTTCACTATCCTCTTTGGTTTTGTCCGGAACGATTAGTCTGGAAACTGCCAAAAGCTACGCTTTAAGGCCGGAGGAACTTTTGCGCATGGTTGGCTGAGGCAATGAAGTTGCCGAAGTCCTGAGCGTAGTCGAAGGAATAATATGAGGTTAAGATATAAAGCAATTACTAAAGAAGGAAAAGTTTCACAAGGACTCTTAGATGCTAAAGATATTGGAGAAACAGCCGGTTATCTTCGGGCCAGGGGTTTAGTGCCAATTAGTATAACCAGAATTGATAATCAGTTTTGGACAAGTTTGCCGTTTTTTAATGCTGTTAAAAGTACCGATCTTATTATTTTTACCAGACAGTTGTCTTCTATGCTTGCCTCCGGGCTAACTTTAATGCGGGCGCTGGAAATCTTAAAAGAGCAAGTTACAACGCAAACACTTGTCGAAGTAATTACTTCAATTATTGCCGATGTCCAAGAGGGTAAGACTTTTGCCCAGGCTATAGAAAAATATCCAAAAGTTTTTAGTCATATTTATGTTTCAATTATTAAAGCCGGAGAAGAGTCAGGACTTTTAGATAAAGTTTTATTAAGACTTGCAGACAATTTGGAAAAACAGTCAAAACTTAAAGGTACGGTTAAATCGGCTTTAATGTATCCGGCAATAGTTATTATAATGATGGCCGGTGTAATGGTAGTTATGATGGTTTTTGTTCTGCCGCAGTTGACAGTACTCTATAAAAATTTGGGCGTTGGACTTCCTTTACCTACTCAGATAGTTGTCGGTTTTTCAAATATAGTTATAACATTTTGGCCAATTATTTTGGTCGGATTTGCGCTTTTTATGGTTTTTTATAGCAAATGGTCTAAAACAACGGACGGAAGATTAGTCATTGATTCGCTGATGTTAAAATTGCCTATTTTTGGAAAACTAATTGAGCAAAGTATTTTGGCGGAATTTGCCAGAACTCTTGGGCTTTTAGTGGGAACCGGTACTTTAGTGGTTGACGCACTTTTAGAAACAGCTGAAACAACCGGTAATATTAATTATAAAAATGCTATTACGTCTGTATCCAAGCAGGTTGAAAAAGGAGTTAGTGTTGGTGATGCTCTTGCATATTATCCTCTGTTTCCCCCACTTTTAATTCAGCTAGTTAGAATTGGTGAACAAACAGGAAAAGTAGATGAGACTTTGGGGAAAGCGTCTGAGTATTTTGAAAGAGAAGTTGATGGTAAAGTTAAAACTTTAACAACTGCTATGGAGCCTTTTATTATGATTGTCCTAGGCGTGGGTGTTGCCTTTTTGATTATCTCGGTTATTACACCAATCTATAGTTTAATTTCTAGCATCCAATAGCCTTAACATAGGGCTTGACAAGGATTTTTAAATATGAGTATTATTAATGCATACATGAAGAAATTTATCGAAGTACTTAAGAAATTATTTAAAAAATCAAAAAAAGGTTTTACCCTCATTGAGTTGTTAGTCGTTATTGGAATTCTCGGAATTTTAGCAGCCGCCTTAATTGCTACCATTGATCCGTTTGAGCAATTAAATAAGGCTCAAGACTCAACTGTAAAAAATACCATGGTTGAATATATTACAGCCAATATCCGCTATTATGCTACGCATAACGATTATCCTTGGGGAGCGGGTACAGCAGCTTGCGTACCCGAGGCTAAAAATGATGGTATTACCGGCGCAACAGGCGTGCCTTATTCGATGGAATTGTGCACCAATGGTAATGTAGACACGGGAGTAGGTTGCACCGTTACCAGTTGCATCCAGCCACTTATAGTTGACAGGGAATTAAAAGCTTCATTTATTAGCTCGGTTGGAACTTTGTCGAAGATTTACGTCACATATTGGGGTACCGGCGGTGGAGCTGAAAATCAAAATACTCTTGCCGCTTGTTATTTGCCTATTTCGCAATCGGGAAAGAAAGATATAAACACTAAATTTAACAAAGATGGGACTCCCGGCACCGATTGTCCATCCTTCCCGACAGGTACAGGTAGCCATAATGGCGTTTGCTACTGGTGCACAAAATAATCCTCAACGCTCTTAATTTGATATACTAATTTTAATGATTTTATTACTATTTATTTTTGGACTTTTTATTGGTTCTTTTTTGGGCGTTTTAGTTGACCGGTTGCCGAGGAATGAAGATTTTATAAAAGGTCATTCCCGCTGTGAATTTTGCAAGAAAGAGCTTAAAGTTATAGATTTAATTCCTGTTCTTTCTTTCATTTCCACCAAAGGTAAATGCCGATACTGCCATAAGACTTTAAGTATCGCCTACCCTACAATAGAAATTTCCACTGGCGTTTTATTTGCGTTGGTCTACATATCGCAAATTTTCAATTTTCAATTTTCAATTTTTAATGAATTCTTAAATATTAATTCCTTAATCTTTAATCCTCAATCATTAATCACGATAATTTATAATCTGCTGATTGTTTCCGGATTCATAGTGATATTTTTTATGGATTTAAAATATGGAATTATCCTTAATAAAATTCTCTTGCCGCTTGCAATAATCATCATGACATATTTATTTATCATTAATCCCCAATCATTAGTCATCAATCTTGCTTGCGGTGTTTCAGCTTTTCTTTTCTTTCTACTTATTGCATTAGGATTTAAATTCATCCGAGGTAAGGATGGAATGGGCGGTGGAGATATTAAATTAGCTTTTGTTTTAGGTTTGTTTTTAGGTTTTCCAAACATTATTCTTGCTTTGTATTTAGCTTTCTTGACAGCAGCAGCTGTGGGTATCATACTTATTTTATGGAAGAAAAAAAATCTCAAAAGTACCTCTCTTCCCTTTGGACCGTTTCTAATTTTAGGAACACTAATTTGTCTTTTCTTTGGAAATTTAATTTTGCCAAAACTGCTTCCACTTATTGGTCTTCAATAGCTGCGGGATTCACATTAATAGAACTTTTGGTAGTAATTATGATCCTTAGTATTTTAGTTACTTTATCGATAATGATTTTAAATCCGGTAGCGCAAATTCAGAGGGGTCAAGATGCACAGCGCATGCATGATCTAAAACAAATTGTAACCGGTTTAGATAGTTATTTTAATGATAAAAATTCCTATCCTCAGGATATAACGTTATTAGTAAGTAATAAAAACATTCAAACAATCCCAAATGATCCAACAGGAGATCAAAAATCTAATTATGCTTATATTTATGATGGACAAAATAATGTTCCCCCAAGTGCTACTCCTCAGTGGAATGTGCTCTTTGCCAGGTTAGCTTTGCCATCATCTTCTAATTCTTCTTTCTCCTGCCCATTGGAAAAAATGAGGGATTCAGGCGCTAATGTATGTGTTCCAAGGAATTATGCATCGTTAGGTTATAATTATTGTTTAATTTCAGGAAGCGTTAATTGCGATATGATTACGGCAACTACGATTGTTCCTCTTCCAATTATGCCGGTTGCAGGTAGTACGCCAACACCGGGACCAATTCAGGGTAATTGTCTCTGCGAAGGAGCCGGCTTCTATAAAGACCCGAACATAATAGATCCAAACCATCAGTGCCAAATTTACGATTCGACCCAAGGGGTTCATCCAAATTCCGAGTTGTATTGTATTTCTAGTAACGGTGTTTGTGAACAGTTGTGTCGGCCATAATATATAATAAACTTATGAGAAAAATTGGAAATGAAGGGTTTACATTAATAGAGTTAATAGTCGCCATAGGAATTTTGGGGATTTTGGCAGTTGCTGCGATAATGGCTCTAGATCCGGTTGCACAGCTTCAAAAAAGTAATGATACAAGAAGAAAGTCTGATTTGGCACAAGTACAAAGGGCGCTAGAATCTTATTATCAGGATAATAACCAATACCCAATTACTACCGCAGCGCCTTATCAAATAACAGGAGTTCCCTGGGGAAATAGCTGGCAAAGGTATATGAATATTCTTCCTGTGGATCCAAATTCCGGTAAGAAATATGCTTATTATTCGGAGGGGCAATCTTATTACCTTTATGCTAATCTAGATAGAGGGACATTGGATTTAGCTGTTTGTAAAAATTTGGATAGCAACGGAGAATGCCCAAGCATTAGTACAAACAAAATGCCGGTAAAATTCTGCGGCGGTCCATGTAATTATGGAGTTTCCAGTCCGGACGTTTCACCGTAGGCGAAATGATTAAGAATAAAGGATTAAAGATTAATGAATAAAAATATAAAAAATCATCAATCATCAATCATCAATCATAAGTCTATTATTGGATTTACGCTAATTGAGCTATTAATAGTAATTGCTATTATTGGAGTTTTAGCAACGCTTTTAATGGTAAATTTTGTCGGAGTTAGGCAAAGAGCTAGAGATGCACAAAGGAAATCGGATTTAAGACAAATCCAATCTGCATTGGAAATTTGGAGATCAGATAACGGTAGTTATCCTGCTTCAGCAGAGTTTTCACCAAGTGGATTTGGTAAATGTGGAACTCCTTTAATAAAAAATAGTACAACTTACATGGTAAAAATACCTTGTGATCCGACGAATGCAGCACCGTATGTATACACTTATGTTTCCTCCGGTGGCGTGCAGACGTCTGCAGGTTATACGTTATATTCTTGTTTAGAAAATGTCGGGGATTCACAAAAAGATGCCCCAAGTAATAATAATTTATATGGTTGTACCGGAACCACGAATTGGTCTTTTACATTAACTAACCCTTAATAATGAAAAAAAGCAACGTTTTAGTTTGCCAAAAAGGCTTTACTTTAATTGAGTTAATTGTTGTTTTTACGGTGATGGCAATTCTTTCGACAATTGGAGTAGTTTCATTTGTTAGTTACAGCCGCACCCAGGTTATAAATCAAGCAGTTAGTGATTTGGTGCAGAATTTAAATATGGCTAAATCGCTATCGGCATCTCAATTAAAAACGTTGGATAAAAATGGTAGTGGACCTATAGGTTGTTTGCCGGAGCAGTCGTTAAATGGTTATGGCATACAAATCAATCAGGCTCAAAAATATTACGCTTTATATATGCAATGTATTAACAGTAATGGTCAAAAGGCTCCTATAACAACTGACCCTACGTGGCAAACAGCGCTTCCTAAAAATGATGTTGTTTTTGATTCATCTTTAACAAATGCGACAAATGTATACTTTCCTGTTTTATCAGGAGGAATAATTACCACGGGAGGAAATGTAATTGTTTTACAAAGTTCTTATACCGGCATTATGCAAAAGACAATTCATTTAAGTCAAGGTTATATTAGTGTTACTTCGCCATGAATCAAAAAGGACAAGGTTTAGTAGAAGCCTTAATTGCATTGGGTGCGGCAGTTGTTATTATTTCAGCAATTACAGTTGCGGTTATAACGGCTGTGCATAACTCAGATTTTGCTAAATATCAAAATTTGGCAACAAATTATGCTCAGCAAGGCTTGGAGATGGTTAAGCAACAAAGTTTATTAGATTGGAATGATACCGCAACTTACGGTGGTACATTTCCATTTTGTCTTAATCAGGGCGCAACAACTCTTCCGCCTCTCTCCTCCACTTCTTGCCAGGATATAAATGTAGGAAGCATGTTTATTAGGCAAGTTGATATTCAAAATAAGATTGCTCCCGGACCTGTATGTAATGGATCAAATCCTTCTTCGTGCTGCGATAATTTTACTTCTCCTTGCTGTATTGTTGGCACAGTTGTTGATTGTAATGCAACTCCACAGCTTTGTTCCTCTAAAGTTACAGTTACCGTAAAATGGACAGATGGAAAATGTTCAGCAACTACTCCTTTTTGTCACAATGTTAAACTAGACTCATGCCTGCAGGATATTTATAGAACAAAATGAAACAACAAAATGAAAAAGGATATACATTAGTTGAGCTTTTAGCTGTTATTTTTATTTTAGTGACAGTGGGAACAATAATTGCGTCTATTTTAACTTCAGTTCTAAGAAGCAGTAATAAAAGCACAAATACAGAAACAGTTAGAGCAAATGGAAATTATGCTATAGCGCAAATGTCTAAAATGATTACTTATGCACAAAAAATAGAAGGTTATAGTGATGGTTCAAGTAGCTATACAGATTGTGTGCCTAAGCCCTCTCAACCGATTGGAAAACATTATCAATCTGTGCAAATAAAATCATTCGACGGTGGGATAACCACTTTTTCTTGTGCCAATTCGCAAATTGCTTCTCAATCCTCAACTATTTCAACTCCCGTAGCCGGTTGGACATTTTGTGCAACTGAAACAGGCCAGTGTAGCTTTACGGGAACGGCAAATGTTCGATATGGAGCTAATGGTTCATATTTTTACAAAATTTTAACCAACGGAACTCCTTGTACGAATGGCATCTTCGGAGATCCTCTCGTTGGTACGGTAAAACAGTGCCACTACCAATCTGCGTCGGGCACAAGTTATTTGGTTAATCCGTCTTTAAGCGCATCATGTTATTTTAAATGTTCGCAAGAAAGCGCGGCCGCACCTGCTAAAATTGATATTTTCTTAGATTTAAGCGCGGTTAGTACTGCTGTTTTTGCGGAGAGTCAGGCAACAATGCATTTTGAGACTTCAGTTATAGCTAGAAATAATACCGATCGCTAGGCGTTGACAAAGGTTTTAGAATGCTGCTAGTCTATAATCAGTAGGTATTATGTTTAAATTTCTAGATCAAAAAGGACAGGCTCTTTTAATCGTGGTTTTAGTAATGGTAGTAGCCTTAACAGTTGGCTTGGCTGTTGTTGCCAGAAGTATTGTAAATTTAAAAAATTCTCAACAGGAAGTTGGTTCGCAGCAAGCTCTATCTGCTGCTGAAGCCGGAGTTGAACAAGCTATAAAGAGTGGGATAAGTGTTTCAGATGGTACATTCTCTACATCAACCAAATATGAAACCGCAATAAAGACAGTTTCCGGAGATGCTGACTTTCTCTTAAATGGAAATAATAAAGTTTCTCAGGATGATGCAATGTATATATGGTTAACTCCTTACTCTACTAATCAATCAGAGCTTTTTCGTGATGCAGACGCATGGAGTGGAAATCTAACTATTTATTGGGGAGATGATGCAAATGCTTGCAATGCTGCTGCTTTAGAGATTGCTGTTGTTTGGAATACCGAGGCTAACCCAAAAGTCACAAGATATATTTATGATCCTTGTCCGGCTAGGGTTTTAAAGAATCATTTTACAATAGCAACTCCTGTTAATAAGTCAATTTCCGGAATAACGCTTCTTAACAGTAACAATACGACAACTCCAATTCATGTTACGAATGGTTTCTTAGTTAGAGTAGTCCCTCTTTATGCCGATTCTTATATTGGTGTTTCAAGCATAAACGATGTTCAAAATAAATCTCTTCCTACTCAAGGATCAATTATTACTTCAACCGGGACAACGGGAAGTAATGTCCAAAGAAAATTAGATGTTTTTCAGGGGTACCCCGAAATTCCCGCTGAGCTTTTCCCGTTTAGTCTTTTCTGGCCTTAAAATGAATAAAAAATCTTTTGGACTTGATATTGGTGCGACATCATTGAAGTTAGTAATGCTTGAGGGGCAAGATTCTGCGTATATTTTAAAAGCAGCTTCAATTTCTCCTGTTCCTCCAAAAGGAATGCTTTCTGAATCCCCACTGGATGAAGAAGAAATGGCTCAGGCGATTGCTAAAGCAGCTAAAGACGCAGGTATAACTGCGAAGCTAGTTAATGTAGCGCTTCCGGAAAATCAAGTTTATACGAAAGTTTTGGAGATGCCTACTCTTTCCGATAGAGAATTGGCTTCGGCAATTTATTGGGAAGCAGAACAATATATTCCGGTGCCTCTTACAAATATTACTTTAGTTTGGAATGTTTTGAAAAGACCAAATGCTGCAGCCGCTGGAGAAAAGATGCAAGTTTTAATGGTTGGGGCTCCGACGCTTTTAGTAAATAAATATCAAAAGATTATACAGATGGCGGGTTTTCAAATTAATTCGATGGAAACAGAAATTCTCGCAACTATTAGACCTTTAGCTCTTGATGGAAATTTCCCTACCAGTTTAGTGGTTAATATTGGAGCAATTAGTACTTCATTTGCGATTATTAGAAGTGGCTCAATGGTTTTTACTTATTCAATGCCTGTGGGCGGATCGGCAATTAACAGAGCGATTGCAATGGATTTTGGGTTAACTTCTCAGCAAGCAGAAGAGTATAAAAGAGTGTATGGAATTTCCGGTAAAAGTTTGGGTGGAAAAATCGGTAGAGCTACGGAGCCAATTTTAAATTCACTCTTAGGTGAAATAAAAAAATCAATCGCTTTTTACACCCAAAAATATAAAGATGAATTACCAATTAGGCAAATTATTCTATCCGGCGGTACCGCAAAACTTCCAGGTATCGAATTATTCTTTGTTAATAATTCCGGTATTGAGACAGCAATTGCTAATCCCTGGAAAATCTTAGCTTCGCAGCAAATACCAAAAGAGGTTTTAGATAATGGATCTGATTATACGATAGCGGTAGGATTGGCAATGAAAGATTATGAGCAGTAATATAAATTTAGTTTCTCCTAAGAATGAACAACTAAGTAAAGAACAAGATCGTTTAAAAGCTGTAAGAATATTAGCTTTACTGGTAATGTTTTTTGTAGCGATTATTGCTATTTTAGTGTTTATAATTAATTTAACTTTGCCAATTAATTCAATCAAGCAAAATGAAGCTACTACTTTAGCTAATATCGCAACGTTTCATAAAAAATTAGTTCAGTATACTTTAGTTAAAGATAGAGTTACTCATTTGTCAAATATAATTTCAAAAAGACAAAAATTGCCTGACAGTATTAACAGTATTTTGACTGCTATTCCGGGAGATTTATCTGTTGGTTCAATGCAATTTAGTGCTACTAAAATTTCACTTGTTGTTAATGGTAGTTCTTTAATGTCGACGAATAAATTAATAGATAATCTAATAATATTAGATAAGTCAAAAAATATTTTAACTAATATTGTTATGCAACAACTGTCATCGGATGTAAAAAGTGGTCAATATTCAATTTCGATTCAGGCGGATATAAAATAATTATGAATGTTATTAATTCTTCAACAAAAATAAATTTAGACGTAGAGACTTTAAGGATTCTTTATAAACATTATAAGGGATTTTTATTACCAATGGGTGTTATCTTAGTTAGCATTCTAGTTATAATCTATATTATTTTCCCGCAAATTCAACAGTACGCTAGTTCACAAAATTTGGTAAGCGCTGAGCAGCAAAAGTTAGATATGCTTAACGCTAATTATAACGTGCTTACTTCGTTAGATGATGCTCAAATAGCAGCCGATTTTAAAAAATTATCGTTTGTTTTGCCTCCTCAAAAAGATTTTGCCGGAATTATTGATGCTATTTCTTATGTTTCCGCTAAGACTGGTGTTTCTGTTGGTAATTTTGAATTTTCTTTGGGAAATCTTTCGGCAGAAAATTTTTCAGGAACAGCTTATCCTTCAACAAAAATAAATATTAGTTTAAAAGGAGATTCTAAAAATATTGCTAATTTTGTCAGTGAAATTGTTAAAACAATGCCGATTGCCGAAGTTACATCTGTAAATATCTCAGGAAGCGTTGGCACACTGAGCCTGCTTTTCTACTACAAACCTTTTCCATCGCAAAATATTAGTGATCAAACTCAGATCACTTTGTTATCAACTAGTCAGAAGTCTTTAATAAAACAAGTTTCTGCTTGGAATTCAGTAGCAGCGGGAGAATCTTTAGTGCTGCCAACTAATCCGGCTACAGCTTCTGCTAACACAACAGGATCTCCTTTCTAGTTCTTTATAAGCAGGTCAGGTCTTAGTTTGGTGGTTATTTTAAGGCTCTCCCTTTCTCTCCAGGCGTTTATTTTGGCGTGGTCGCCCGAGAGTAGCACTTCGGGTACTTTTAAGCCGTTATAGTCTTGTGGTTTGGTGTATTGTGGATATTCAAGATATGGGGAAAAAGATTCAAAAGCTGCAGAATCTTCCTTAATTACTCCGTTAACTAATCGGCAAACAGCATCAGTTATTAACATTGCCGGAATTTCTCCTCCGGTTAAAATAAAATCACCAACTGAGATTTCCATATCAATAAATTCTTTTATTCTTTCGTCAAAACCTTCGTAATGTCCGCAGATTAAAATTAAATGTTTAAGTTTGGAAAAACTTTGGGCAACTTCCTGCTTAAATTGTTTGCCATGGGCTCCAAGTAAAACTATTTTTTGTTCATCCTTCTTTAACTTCTTGTCTTTGGTATCTTCAATTGCAGATTGGAGTACGTTAACTTTTAAAATCATGCCCTTTCCCCCACCGTACGGTGTGTCATCAACGGTTTGGTGATCGCCTATTCCAAATTTGCGCAAATTGATAAAATTAATCTCAATTAATTTATTATCAATTGCTCTTTTAATAATTGAACTATCAAAAGGGCCTTTAAACATTTCCGGAAATAGGGTAATAATTGATACTTTCATAATTTAATTATAGAAGTTTGCTAGATTTTTTGCTAATTTATTCTTGTGGTGCTTCGGCAATCGGTGCTTCTGTTTGTGGAATTTCTGCTAAAGTGATATAAATTCTTTTTTCTTGTTTAATAGCAGGGATTTTCATTACTGTTCTAACGGCTCTAATTACTTTTCCGCCTTTGCCAATAATTTTTCCCATATCCTCGGGAGCAACTGTGATAATAAAATTATCTACTCCTTCTACCTCTTCTTCTTTTATTTTAACAGCTTTTGTGTTATCAACAATTGCAGTAACAATATTTAAAAGGATATCTTTCATAATTAAACAACTAATTTCTCAACGGCTAAAGATGGTTGTGCACCTTCTTTTACCCAGTAGTCGTATCTCTTTTTATCAATTTGTTTAGCACCGTTGGCACCTTTTTCATACCAACCTAAAACTTCGATTGAATCGCCGTCTCTTCTGGATCTTTTTTCTTTGACAACAATGCGGAATTTTCTTTCGCCTCTTTTGCCAACTCTTGCTGATCTAATAACTAATGACATAGTGTATATTTTAACATTATTTGAGTTGCTTCTCAACCCCAGGTTTTGCGGGAGTTTTGTAGTACTCAAGTGCTTTCGCCGCGGCATCTTCTTCGGCTTCTTTTTTCGATTTTCCTACACCTTGGCTAATTAAATTTCCGTCAACATATGCACCGATTCTAAATTGTTTAGAATGTGCCGGTCCGGTTTCAGTTATAACTTTATATGCCGGTGAATTTAAACGCCTTGATTGCACGAGTTCTTGCAAGAGACTTTTTGGATCCTTAAAAGAAGTGCCTTTAACTATTTCATCGGCTTTTGGTAAAAGCACTTGGCTTAAAAAGTCCGAAACAGCCCCAACCCCCTGATCTAAAAATAATGCGCCGATAAAAGCTTCTAAGCAATCAGCCAAAAGACTTTGGTTTTGTCTGCCTTTAGATTCTTCTTCTCCACGGGATAGTTTTAGATAATTTCCAAATTCTAATTCTTTAGCAATAATTGCTAGATTTTTAGTATTAACCAAAAGCGAGCGGATGTTAGTAAGAATACCTTCATTAAACTGTGGATATTTTAAAAATAGATTTTGTGAAACGACGTAGGATAGAATGCTATCGCCTAAAAATTCCAGTCTTTCGTTTGAAGAAAGAATTTCTTTGGTTTCATTTAGATAGCTTCTGTGTGTAAAAGCTTGTTCAAATAATTTTTGATTATTAAATTTAGGAAGTTGTATCATGTTTGATTAATTTGCCTAAAGCGCCGTTAATAAACGCCGGGCTGGTTTCTCCTCCGTATTCTTTAGCAAGTTCTACTGCTTCATCTATTATAACCTTCGAAGGCTGGCTTTTTTCAAGTAGTAACTCGTAAACGGCTAATCGTAATATAGCTAAATCGGTGCGGTTGATTTTATCAATCGGATATTCGGGTGCTGCTTTAACAATTTGCTCGTCTAGAAATACTTTATTTTGGAAAATTTTCTTGCCGTAATCACTAATTGTTTGTCTATGAAAGTCAATTTTATAAAGATCTTCGACTGCTTTTTGTCGTTTTTTGTGCCTGGGGTCAAGAGGATTTTTCATTATTTTTCTTCAGCTACTTTTTCTTCGGTTGTTTTTTTAACTTTTTTCTTTAAAATCATTTTACCTTTATAGTATCCGCAGTGTTTGCAAATCTGGTGTGCTAAAATCGGAGCCTGGCAATTTGGGCAAATTACAGTTTTGGTAACCGCTAGTTTAATAGCTGCTCTTCTTTTTCCTTGTCTTTGTCTGGAATGTCTTTTCTTTGGTTCTTGTGGCATGCTAGTATTTTACTTTATCTGAGCTTATCTTGCAATGGGGATTAAAAGACTTAGATGCTAATTTTAGAAGTCCGGATATGGAGCAACTCCTGTTGTTGCTTCTTCAAGGATATCTCTTATTTGTCTTTCAGATAATTCCATTTCGATTAAGCGTCCATTAGCATCAATTATACGTGCATTTACATTTGGCAATGGAATATCTGAGTTGGGTTTGCAGAGATGTTGTGGATTTGTCCCCCTAGGGCTTATTATTACAAGTCGGTGCTCTCTTGCAGCAACCAAGTCTCCTTTTTTCGCTATGACTCTGGTGTCGTAACTTCCGTCTCGTTCATAACTTGTGATGTAGGGAATCCCGCTTATAGAAACAACTGGCTCTCCTTGGGTGATTGCAACTTGAAGTGAAATTCTATCACTACCCAATAATGTAATTGAGCTTCCATCTAATGCCATTGACGCCATAGGTAAGTTAGCCATTAACGCAAGCGATGCTAAATTTAAACCATCATTTACGAAACTTGCATTATAAAAGGTTAAAGGCTCTCCTGGCAAAGCATCACTTGCCGCTGGTAATTGTCCGGCAGCGATATCTGTAACTGGTGATATACCTTCTCCTGAATGAGTCTGCATACAAGACTAGATTTTACTTTATTTGGTAAGAATGTCAAGGCCTATCTAATCTGGGGAGACGTGGGAAAGATTTATTTCTTTAGTTCTTTCTAAAAGCTGGGGATACTTTTCAATCTCCGGAAATATTTTCTCTGCTTCTTTTTTTGTTTTATCAATTAAAGCAAAGTCGGAAAAGCTAGCCACTTTTAAAACTTGCCTACCGTGTTGTGATGTTCCATAGATTTGTCCGGGACCCCTAAGTTTTAAATCAAGCTCTGCTAATTGTGCTCCTGAATAAATTGTTTCCATGGCTTTTAATCTCTCAATTGTTGTTTCATTTTTGCTAGATGTAAATAAAAGACAAAAAGACTGTTTATCGCTTCGCCCAACCCTGCCCCGCAATTGATGTAATTGTGCCAGACCAAACCGGTCAGCCTCTT
>CABEBT010000012.1_pt1 | contig 21155 bp, 21 predicted proteins | sample 3132661 | NCBI WGS metagenome assembly CABEBT01 (sample SAMEA5534346, study PRJEB31848) | metagenome | biome: tundra; feature: field; material: soil | place: USA | collected 2013-05 | depth 0.45 m | reverse complement strand
AATATACAATAGTTAAATATAATGCTAGAAATATAACTTTGTGTATCAATAGCTATCTTTGACAATTTTTCCCTAATTATTCTTCCTATAATTATTTTTAATAATTTCAAAATTTTAAAACTAATTTATAGAACTTATAGCATAGATTATTTTCTTACAATAATTACTTAACCAAAATAATCTAAAAGAAAATAATAAACATTAGAATTTAACAGTTCTATTAAATTAACTTGTTCTTTTTTCTCAAATCATTTCTATGCATATTGTTGAAATACCTAAATACATTAAGATAAATTCAAAGAGATATTCCGAGGATTTTAGGCTTTAAGTTTTTCCCTAATAACCAAGAGGACAAATTTTATTAGAGATAATTGACGCTTTATTCTCCACGGTTGAATGATCAGTCTAAACAACCACTCTAGTCCAACTTGTCTTAAAAATAATGGCGCCCTTGGCACTCTACCACTTATAAAATCAAATGCCCCGCCTACACCAACAACAACTTTAGCCGGAAGAATCTGCAAATTATCTTTAATCCAAATTTCTTGTTTTGGCGAACCAAAAGCGACAAAAAGTATATCAACTTTCTTATCTTTTAGGCTTTCGGACCACTCCTGCGCAACCAATCCCACCTTTAAACCCGGATACTTCTTTACTAAGCACTCTGAAGTCATCTCTGCTACGTTGGGCCCAGCACCAAGAAAGCCTACCGTTATAGGCCGATTTGATACATGATTACAGAGGGTTTCAACCAGATCCACACCATGCACACGCCGTCTGAGACTAGTACCGAGTAATTGCGCAGCTTTCATTACCCCTATACCATCAGGCAAAGCTAATTTTGCTCCATTTAGGACGCTCTTATACTTTTCGTCTTTACTCGCTAACACTAAAAGTTCGGGGTTAGGGGTAACAATGTAGTACTTTTCTGTCTGTTTCTCTAGGCCTGTAATAATAAACTCTAAGACCTCCCCTTCTGTTGCATCTGTAAAGCCGACTCCAAGTAAAAATATTTTCTCAAAATTCTTCATTTTACTATGAGGCTTTTTACAAATTTTGTTAAATTGCAAAAAAGCCATTTTTGAACATTTTTATTATTCAAACTGCTTAGCTTATCTTTAAGCTTGTATGTTTATAAATACTTAATTTATAAACGACTGCAAACTTTAATACTATACTCCCTCTTATTGTGAAAATTTTAGTTAAATTAGATTGAATTTTAATTGTTATATAGCTTCGCTAAATTAATATAAGATATAGCTTAATTATTTCCTGGCAATGCTTCTTTTATAAAGTTCTATGTTTTCCAATGCCACACCTGTTCCTCTAACAACGCACAAAAGTGCATCTTCAGCGATATGGCACGGAACGCCGGTAACTTTTGTCATTAGCTTGTCAAAGTTCGTTACCAGCGATGTCCCACCCGACATAACAACGCCTTTATCGATAATGTCGCTAGCTAACTCCGGCGGGGTTTGCTCCATAACACCTTTAACTGCCGAAATAATGTCTATAAGTACCGGATAAATTGCCTCATTGACTTGACCTTCGTTTAGTTCAATCGTTCTTGGTAGTCCGGTAATTGTATCCCGTCCACGAATTTCCTTCTTAAGCTGATCGGAAACCTTCTTGTCATCCAAAAGCGCATTTCCCATTTCAATTTTAATCTCCTCAGCCGTTCGCTCCCCGATTAACAAATTAAATTTCTTTTTAATATAACTTGCAATAGCCTCATCTATTTTGTTTCCACCCACGCGAACAGAATTATGCACCACCACTCCACCTAGGGAAATAACCGCTGCCTCAGTTGATCCTCCACCGATATCTACTACCATATGTCCTGCCGGCTGAGCAATTGGTATTTTTGCTCCAATAGCGGCTGCCAACGGCTCTTCTATTAAATAAGCAACTTTTGCTCCGGCTGCCATAGTTGCATCCAAAACAGCACGCCTTTCCACTTGCGTTACTCCTGAAGGAATACAAATCATAACCTCGGGCTTAAAAAAGCGCGATTTGCCGGCGGCTTTATCAATGAAATAAGAAAGCATGGCTTCGGTAATTGTGTAGTCGGCGATTACTCCATCGCGAAGAGGTCTTAAAGCCATGATATTTCCGGGGGTTCGACCAAGCATTTCTTTTGCTTCCCTGCCAACTGCAACAACTCGATTCTCCTCAACGGTGACCGCAACAACAGTTGGCTCGTTTAAAACAATTCCTTCTCCTGCAACATAAACTAATGTATTTGCCGTACCTAAATCAATACCGATGCGTTTAGAGAGCGCCATAAAATAATTTAAATTAGGCCTTTTACTGTATCAAAATATATAGTTAATCTATCAGAATTTACCCACAGCTTCCGGCCTTTTTGATTATAGAACTCCCATGTGCTTCTTGCAAGAGCTAGTGAGTGAGATGTATAATCCAAGTTATGAAGAAGCTGATAATTCCTGTCTTAATTGTTTTGTTTTTAATTGCCGGAACAATAGTTGTCGTTTTGCTTGGCAGAGGTTACGGCCTAAATCTTAATGGCAGCGGCCCCATATTAGCAGGCACTGGATTACTAGTTGCTACAAGCTCACCAGACGGCGCACAAGTAATTATTAATGGCCATCTAACAACTGCTACCGATAATACCATTAATCTTGCTCCCGGCGACTATGACGTCAAGATTTTTAAAGAAGGGTATTTTCCTTGGGAGAAAAAAATTACAGTTAAAAAGGAAGTTGTCAGTAAAGCCGATGCATTACTCTTCCCAACTGCGCCTCAACTTGCTAGCATTACGAATGTAGGAATTTTAAATCCGGTTATTGATCCAAGCCTTACTAAAATTGCCTACGCTGTTGCTAGCCAATCAGCAGTTAAAAACGGCATTTATATTTTGGACATGAGCTCCAGACCAATTCTTACCTTACAAAATGCTTCCTCACAAATCGCTCAAGATGTTGCTAACACTTTTTCATCTTCAACTTTTACTTGGTCTCCTGATAGCGCTCAACTCCTAGCTAATATTGAAACGAAACAAAACACCTTCACTAAGTACCTTTTACCAACTAACACTCTTAATCAAACTCCTCAAGATGTTACAGAAACAATTGCCTCAGTTAATAACGCTTGGCAAAGTATTAAAACCGATAAAGATACTGCGCTAATGAACAGCTTACCTAAAAAATTAAGACCGGTTGTTGCTGATAATTTTGACATCCTCCAATGGTCATCGAACGAAACAAAGATTTTATATCAGGCTTCGCAGTCGGCTACAATTCCGTTGATAATTAATCCGGCGTTAATTGGCACTAATTCTACACCGCAAGTTAGGAATATTACAAAAGGCGAAGTTTATGTTTATGACATTAAAGAAGACCGAAATTACCTAATTCTCTCCAGCCTACCAACTTCTCAATTCAACAACGGAGAATTACCAATCATGTGGTATCCGGATTCAAAGCACTTAGTTTATGTGCATGACGGACGGATTGACGTGATGGAGTACGACGCACAGAACCAAACCACGATTTATGCCGGACCATTTGTTGACGATTACGTTTTTCCGTGGCCGGATGCAACCAAGTTAGTAATTTTGACTAATTTAGGCAACCCCAATATTGCCCCAAACCTCTACACCATTGGCCTGAAGTAAATTTCTAATAGTCAAAGGGGTGGCGAAAGGAGGTAATTCGCTTGCAGATGAATTGAAAGTCGTCTGATATAAACATTAATCATCCCCTAAATTCTTAAAAAGACTTTCGTTTAGCGAGAGGAATTAATGTTGCTTATGAAGATACTGAGCGAGCGTCATTTGCAATGCGTGATTACCGACTGAAGACATGACCCCGAACTCCTACTTCGGCTCTGCGAAAACTAAGAGGCGCTGGAGCGTGGTTCCCGGAGGCCAGCAGGTTTGTAAAACTAGCTGCTGTTTATTTTTGTTTTGACTATTTACTAAATCTGATACATCTGATGGGCCGACAATTTTTGATCCGGTTACAATATAGTTATAGCGTTTATTTTGGTAAAAAATCACCACTTCATCCCCTTTATTTAAGTTTTTGAGAAGATAGAAAACGGCGTTATAACGGCCAACATCCCAAAAGTTGTCTGTTGAGTGTGCAAACAAATAAACATTACCATTCATGCCCGGAAACACTGTTCCGGCCGCATGCGCTACTCCCTGCATTAAAATTGGCAAAAACAAATCTTGATTGCTAACATCAACATTAGGAAACACCTTTGCGCTAGCTCCAATTTTAGGAATTAAGATCGAAAAATTTGTATCTTTAGGTGTTAGGATTTGCTCTTTTGGACCGGCCAAAACATCGGCAAAACTGGCTGTTCCACCTGAAGGAACTGCGGCTTGATCTTCATTTTGAGCTTGATTTGACGCAGTTGGCAGTTGAGTAGTTTGACTGACAACGTAATGCACTCCCCTTGCTTGTACGATATTATAAGCAACTTCATAATATATCGCCGGACCAAATGTGGCCAAAATTCCAAAGACAGAAAATAAAACTAAAAAATTTCCGATGGTACGAAGAACTAAAAAGCGGACAGCGTCAGAGCGTTTCACAATATTTATTGTAGCTTTGTTTGTGTTAAAATACAATTAAGCCCTCGTAGCTCAACGGATAGAGCAAACCCGTCCTAAGGGTGAGATGGAGGTTCAATTCCCTCCGAGGGCACAAAAGAATTTTTGCGGGGTGTAGCTCATCGGTAGAGCGCTCGGTTCGGGACCGAGAGGTACAGGGTCCAATTCCCTGCACCCCGACAAAGTTGCGCATTCTTTTGAAATATGGCTATAATAGGCTATGTCAGAAACAACATCAGGAATAACACCAAGCGCTGAAGCAAAAAACTTATTTGATAAATTACTGAGAGAAAATTCTGTCCCGACAATTCCACCACCACTAACTACTAGACAACACGCTGAAATGCAAATTCAAACAGGAGTAATTGTTGATCAAGCTAGAGCTACTGCCACAGAAATTCATCGGGATGTTATGAATGCTAGACCAGGAATTGCTAAAAGAGCAGCGAGCTCAGCATTGAGGAAAATTACAGCGGGCAGAAAATTTACCGGTGCCGGCGATGGCATGAAGATTGATCAACAATCGTTAGCATCTGCGCCTGCACCGTTGGACGGTGTTAGTCTTCCCGCAAAACATATTTCTCATAGGATTGGGGCACAAGCTAGGCCAACTATGCAGCAACATGCAGATGCGGGAGAAAGAACAGGTGGCGGCGTCAAACTAACAACGGCCTCCGGAGATACTACTAGAGAAGCTAAATTCAGCGCGAGAGTTAGACACAATGTTGGTGCGGTTAGAACTGACGTCAAACCCAAGGAACAAATGCAGCCGCAGCTACAGCTGAGCCACCCGCCAAAGACACTCCTGAAGTTGTAAACCAACCCAGTAATGTTTAATTAATTTAATATGACAAATTTTAAAACAGAATGAATTTTACCAACTACGCCATAAACCATCGCAGAAGCTACGAGCTAATAGTACAACCTGCGTCAGCTTCCAGATTGCCTCGGAAAAAATAATGTAATTTCCTCGCTTGCAAAGAATTAAAACTTGTGCCATTATATTTTCCTATGGATGAAAACCATAAATTAACCAAAAAAGAGCGCAAAGAATTAAAAAGACAAGAATGGCGAGAAATTGCCAAAGTTGAAGCCAGAAATGCCAAGCTTAAAAAATTTTCCATCTGGGGCGGTGTTACCTTAGGATTTTTAATTATAATTGGCGTTTTAATTGCCTTCGTTTCTTCCCCATCCACTTCAACGCCCAACATTACTATTGCTCCAATTTCTAGCCGTGACATTTCCACCGGTAATCCAAAAGCTAAAGTAACCTTAATTGAATACGCTGATTTCCAATGCCCGGCTTGCGCTGCATATCATCCGGTTGTTAATCAAATTCTTGATGCCTATAAAGATAAAATTTTCTATGTTTACCGCATGTTTCCATTGGAACAAGCCCATCCAAATGCTCTTATCTCGGCTCAAGCTGCTTACGCAGCCAATAAACAAGGGGCTTTCTTTAAGTACGACGATATACTTTATAGTAAACAAACTGAATGGGCACCATTACAAGATCCAAAAACAGCCTTTACCGACTATGCCACACTTTTAAAACTAGATGTTAATAAATTTAAAACCGATTTAACTTCCGATAGTGCACAAAAATATGTTAAAGATTCCGAAAATGAGGCTCAAAGTGAAGGCATTAACTCGACTCCATCCTTTTTTATTAACGGCAAAATAATTCAAAATCCCAACAGTATTGACGGTTTTAAAACCTTAATTGACGCGGCTCTTAATCAGAAATGAATCAAGTAAATAAACTGTTATTAAACTTCATGGAAAACAAATTTATCCTCTACTCGCTTATTTTAGGCTTCTTCGGCTTTTTAGATTCTTTATATTTGACAATTTTGCATTACAGGAACATTGTTCCGCCTTGCACAATTCATGGCTGCGAAGTAGTTTTAACCAGCACATATTCGATGATTGGCCCCATTCCCATAGCATTAATGGGCGTAATTTTTTATGTAGCCGTGATTATTCTCTGTCTGATTGTCTTAATTGAAGGCAAAAAGCAATTGCTGAAGTTTTTTCACTTTACTGTTTTAGTTGGATTCTTGTTTTCCGTGGTTTTATTCCTAATTCAAGCCTTAATTATTAAATCTTTCTGCCAATACTGCTTACTTTCCGAAGTTATTGCCACCGGATTATTGTTCTTATCGCTTCTAAAGCTCAAACAAGACAGGTCAGAAGCTAAATCCTAAGCAGTTTGGAAAACCAGAGTAACTGGAGTTTGTCCTCGAAAAGTATCCACTATTAATTCTTCCCCTGCAGGAACAATCTCTTCCCAACGCCTGGAAAATCTAGCTTGTGGCTCACCAGGAACAACGCTAAAAAGCGGGGTAGGTGCTCGATGCCGAGACGGATATGAATTACCTTCCCAGTCTGACAATAATCGGCATAACTCAGCTCTATTTGCATAATCTTCTGGCTTAATCATGTATAGAGTAGCACGCATGGCAAAAGCTGGCCCTTCTGTTCTATCGAGTGTAATAAAACCAGTTTGCATGGGAAGATCTACCCACGTTCTATATTCACGATGAACAAAATCTGTAATAACTTCTCTTTCTGGAGCTTTTATTCCAACTGTTGCAGTCTCTGTTGACATATGAACCGGACTATATCACTCGATATTATGAAAGTCAATAAAATTGCGAAGCACTAAACTACGTCTGAGGATCTCTTATATTCTTGGATCTCTTCTTTTGTAAACCAGAGTGGGATTTCGTAGACTGCCTCTTCTTTATTTCCCGATGCATGAATCAAGTTTTTAATTGGCCTTTTGCTGCTGTTAGCTAAATAAGAAGAATCATAAGAATAATCGCCTCTAATTGTTCCAGGAGCCGAAACCAAAGGTAATGTGTGACCGGTAATTTTTCTAACCAATTCTACTGCATGTGGACCTTCCAAAACCATGGCTAACACTGGTCCTTCCATTAAGTATTCCATTAACCAAACTCTAACCATTTTGCCGATTTCTTTAGCATCAGATGTGCCCAAACTCTCCATTGGATCCATTTCTAAATCGCGGTAGTTATCCAGCGTTTTATTGCCAATTCCTACCCACAATTCTTCTCTATCTTTTGGATAATGCATCTCCACCATGTCTTTTTTGGCTGTAACCATCTTTACGGCCACAACAGTTAAGCCGACATTTTCAAAGCGGGTAATAATTTGGCCAATTAAGCCTCTTCTTACCGCATCTGGTTTCAAAATAACTAATGTTTGTTCCATAATTAGAATTTTAACAATTTCTCAAAGCGTTGTCTATCAGGAAAATTACCGATAATTGCTAAATTAAGCTGATCCTGTTTAAAGTATTTTTTAGCTGCAGCTTCTACCTCTTCCATAGTTACTTTATCAATCTTTTTAATTAGCTCTTCCGGAGTTTCGATTTCACCCTCTAAGATTTCGCTTTGCGCAAAAAGAGCCGCTACTGCCCGACTGTCCTCTAACTCTAGTACAAAATGTCCTTTTAGAAATTCTTTGGCTTTGGATAATTCGTCTTTGGTAATGCCGGACTTTGAACCCGAAATCTTAGCATATTCACCAACAATAACTTCAATTCCCTCTTCTATGCGTTTTGGATCTAAGCCGGCAGTAGAAACTAAATTTCCGACATCTTGATAATGCTCGGCACCTGTCCTAACATAATAAGCCAGCCCTCTTTTTTCCCTAACTTCCGAGAATAAACGCGAACTCATGCCACCACCTAATATCGCTGCTAAGACTGATAAAGTATGTTTTTCTTCATTATGTGTTGAAACTGTTCTAAATCCAATTCCAATATGTACTTGTTCTGTATTTTTTTCTTTTATAAAAAGTTCTGGTTTGATCTGGTTTTCTGGTTGTTTTATATAACTAACTATATCGAAAGGCTTCATTTCCCCAAAATACTTTTCGATTAAATCCTCTGCTTTGGCAGTTTCAATTCCACCGGCCACGACCACTGTAATATTTTGAGGACTATACAAACTACCCATATAATCAACAAAATTCTGCCTGGTAATTGACTGAATTACCTCTTTGGTGCCGACGATATCCCAACCTAAAGGCGTATCACCATACAAAAGACTTTCGTAGACATCGCCAATATTCCTACTCGGTGTATCTTCATATAGGTTTCGCTCTTCCAAAATAACGCCTTTTTCTTTGTCAATTTCTTTTTGATCAAGCTTGGAGTTTTGTAGCATATCCGACAAAACATCCAAACAAAGCTCAACATGGCTAGCCGCCGACTTAACAAAATATCCGGTGACTTCCTTGCTGGTAAAAGCGTTAAATTCTCCACCAACGCCATCGATTAATCCCGCAATATCTTGGGCTGTTGGGCGCTTCGTGGTTCCCTTAAAGGCCATGTGCTCTAAGAAGTGGGAGATACCATTATTAGCTCTTGTTTCGTATCTGCTGCCTGCTCCAACCATTACCATGGCAGTAGCACTTTCAAATGATGGCATAGGAATTGTAATAACTCTTAAACCGTTTCCGAGGACTTTACGTGTGTATTTCATCTTGACTATTATAGCAAGTTGAGGCAACTTTTAAAAGCACTCAAGTCAATGTTGTTAGTTAGAAAACAACAGGACCTGGAGGATTACCTAAAACAACCGCTCTATTTTCGTCCGCCTCAACACGTCTTGCAACATCAGCCTGTCCCAATATTGCTAATGTTCTAGCTAATATTACTTCCTCTTTTTGACTCTGCTTCCAAGCCTCAGGATCCATAAAGTCAATCTTCTTAAACCTTTTATCTCCAAATCCATCCGCCAAGTTAACCCTAGCATCCCTAAGTCGCCCAATTAAACCTGCTACTTCTTTTAGAGAAGGTGTTCTTGCCGGACCTGGTTTATATTCGAAATGTAAATCAGCGTAGCGAAGATCTCTCTCCATTGGATATGTCTTTTTCATTTTACCCTGCCCAAGCATTATAAGTATGTCTGTTGCTAAAGGATTATCTCTATGCCCAAATAAGTCGGATATTTGATCGTGTAACTTACCTACTTCTCTTTGGGTAGGCGTTTGAATCGGAAGCAAATTTACACGAACCTCCTGACCTTTTATATTAGCAATAACAACGCTAAGCGATTCTCCTGTTGCCATCTCGTGAAGCAATCTATGCCCTTCGGTTCCAGGCTTAGCAACAAAAGCAGAACCAAATTCTGTTGGATGACTTACCCTTCTATCTCTGACCAGTTCCCAAGGAGTTTCTCTTCCTGCGTTTGCATCTGCCAATCCTTCATCAGCTGTTGATTCAAAAGCTGGATCTTCTGACGTTGTTAAAGCCCATGCGGCTTGATCTCGCGGGGTTGGCTCTGGTGCTGTTGAAGGTTGTTCTGGTACTGACATATTTAAACTGATTTTATACCTTTTTTATTATAAGTCAAGAAGTATTTTTACATATGCTCTGGGGCACTGACTCCAAGAAGATTAAGACCATTTTTTATTACCTGCCCTACTCCAAGCGTTAAAGCTAAGCGGAAATTCTCTTGATCGCTGCCAATAATCTTGTGCTTTTGATAAAAAAGATTAAATTTTTGGGCTAAATCAAACAAATATTCACAGAGAATGTTAGGAGAGAAAGTGGTTGCTGAATTTTCAACTATTTCCCGGAATTCACTTACCGTTCGGAGCAAAGAAAGCTCTTCAGGATTTAAATCTGTTGTTTTTTCAAAATTAACCTGTTTGCCGGATTTTTCCCAAATGCTTTGAGTCCTAGCGAAAACATATTGAATATATGGACCTGAATTGCCCTGCATATTTAAGACATCATCCCAGTCGAAAACGATATCTTGCTCGGAAGTTCTTTTTAAATCATTCCATTTAATCGCACCAATGGCAATTTCTCTCGTGATTTCTTCTCGCTTGCTTTGTCCTCCGACAATATGAGTTGCTTTAATTAAATTTTCATCATCAATTCCAACTTTCATTGCAATATCACCTGCTTTTTCAACCGCTAATTTCAACACATCTTCCAACCAAATCGTATTGCCTTTCCTGGTGGACATTTTTTCATCCTTAAAACGATAATGCCCGTGTTTTTTATGAATTCTCTGCCCCTCTTTAAACCAACCCAACATTTTTTCGGCTTCAAAAAGCTGTTTAAAATATAACGTCTGCTCAATTCCGACTTCGTTAATTATGACAATATCTTCACCGTATTCTTTAAGTCTAAATTTATCCGTTGCCAAATCCCTGGTGGCATACAAGGTAGCGCCGTCTTTTTTAATAATCATTAGCGGTGGAAATTTATCATCTGGAAAAAAGATTAATTTTGCTCCTTCGCTCTCTTTAAGTAAGTTTTTACTCTCGAGCTCTTTGACAACATCTGTCAATTTATCTTCAAAATACGATTCGCCAAAACCCAATCCGTTATTTTCAGTAAATTCTATTCCCAACTCTTCGTAAATTCTTTCAAATTCTTTCAATGACCAATCAACACACTTTTTCCAAAGTCTTCTCGCTTCCGGATCTTTGTCTTCTAGCTTTTTAAACCATTCCCGAGCCTTATCTTCCAGCATTGGGTCTTTTTCTGCTTCTTCGTGAAATTTAACATATAGTGCAACTAGTTTTTTAACGGGATTTTCGGACTTTTCGATTTCTTCTTCATTCCCCCAAGTTTTTATGGCATAAATCTGTTTCCCAAACTGTGTTCCCCAATCTCCTAAATGATTATCCCTATAAACATTCCAGCCATTTGCCACTAATAGATTAGCAATTGCGTCTCCGATAATTGTTGACCTTAAATGACCAACAGTAAAAGGCTTAGCTATATTTGGCGAAGAATATTCAACAACAACTTTTTTGTTCGGATCTTGGGGTTTAGAGCCAAATTTATCTTTTTGCTCCAACACTTGTTTTAAATGCGAAATTAGATAATCTTCTGAAAGCCAAAAATTGATAAATCCAGGCGCTGCGATTTCGACTTTGTCGAAATCAGTATCTGGTATTTTGTATTTCGTATTTAGCATTTCAACAATTATTTTTGCCAACTCCAATGGTGAATTAAGGCCGGTTTGTTCATCCGTGAGAGAATTGAAAGCAGGTTTTGTGTCATTTTGATTATCGTTTGAATCTAACTGACTACTTTCGTTTAGCGAGCGGATTGTTTTTGAAGACCTGGCTAGTTCGTGGCGAGCGTCTCGAACGGCATGCGACAGACCGGTCTTAATGGTTCTATGCAAAGCCATCGCAATATTGCTTGAAAAATCGCCATGCGAGCTATCTTTTGGCTTCTCAACCAAAAAATTAGAGGCTTCAACGCCTAAATCAGAGGCCACTTTTTCTAAAATTGAGTAAATTTTAATTTTCGGATCTTGCACTTCAACTTTATTTTAGCACATTCAATTGAACAGTTTTTAGTGCACTTGCATTCAAACCCAATTTATCTTAATATACTACCTAAGCTTTTGAGACCTGCTGCCACAACTGCTTGAATTTATTATGTTATCTGTTTTAGCGTACAACATTCATTTTGGTAAGAAAATTGATCAGATCGAAAAGTGGTTATTAAAAAATCCCACCAAATTTGACATAATGTGCCTGCAAGAATTCCCTTTCTGTAAAGATTCCGCTTTTTTAGAGAAACTGAAAGAACACGGTTTTGACTATAAATTTGCCCCATCTTCATTTTTAACAAAACCCCGTGGCAACAAAAATCAATACGGCGAATTAACCGTCTTTAAAAAAAGCGTACTAGAACTATTAGATAGCACCACTATTAAGCTAGGCGCTAATTTCTTAGAGAAAAGATTCCGTGTGGCTGGCGAAAAAACCTCACTTCTAACTGTTTTTAAATACAAAAACCAAAAACTCGTTCTTACTAACTCGCAACTTGTTTGCTACGCCTTTAATTCCCGCCGCATTAACCAAATTTCCAAGATTATTAAAAAAGTTAAAGATTTAGGCGACCGTGACCATTCCAACTTTTCCACTGTTATTTTAGGCGATTTTAACTACACATCGCGTATTAGACAAAAAAAACTAATCGAATTTATGGAAAATAATGACCTGATTAACGCCTATAAATCACACACCCATAAATATTTCTTCGTTAGACAACAGCTGGATTATGTTTTTTACAACGACTGTTTAATCAAAAACGTTAGAATCGGCAAAAAAATTAAATTCTCCGACCATTCCCCTGTTACCTTTAACATTGACTTTGCAAAATAACCGCTTGCAATTCCCCTAAATTACTGATAGCTTTAAATAAGAAGCACAATGATTAACGCAGCCAAACTTTTAGTTATTGTTATCGAGGCAGGGGCATTTATTTCCACTATGGCAGCATTTGTAGCCTCTATTATCATGTTTCGAGTTACCCGCAAATTCGGCACCGGCATTTTAGCCAGCGGTTTTAAATCAATTTCCATTGGTGTTCTATTTATCGCTTTAGGCCTTATGGTTGATGCCGTCCAAAGCTATTTACAAGTCGAGGGCTTTACAGGAATTCAACAATTTATAACCATAATTCTTATTATCAAACTTGTTCTCTATGTTATCGGCACTTACGCAATCGTAATCGGAAGCAAAAGGATCGGAGACAGCTTTCAATCACTCACTAAATAATCAAATTTAGCTTTAAAAAAGTATAATCTTTTGGATAAAATTAACTCCACCCTAATTAACGCTGAAGATTTGGCCGTCGGAGACAATTTCCACTGCTTTGTTCTGGTCCGTCCTGAATGTTTTAATATTGTGAGATTTGAGCAAATCCAAGGCTGTTTGCGCCGGATGACCATATCTATTATTGGCACCAACTGAGATTATGGCGATTGATGGATTAATTTGCGATAGAAAATAATCACTCATACCGGTTTTAGAACCATGATGCGGCACTTTTAAAACGTCTACCTTCCCCGCTTCAGCGGCAATCCTATCTTCTATTAAGGAACCGGCGTCACCGGTTAATAAAACCTTAAAATTACCGTAAGTTAGAAGCTGAACCAGACAAAAACCATTTAAATCCAAGCTTGCACTGTCACTTGTGCCATTTCCGGCTTGTAGTTGACTATTATTGAGCCATTCTCGACTTGGCCATAAAGTTAAAAGTTGAGTTTTGTCCGCCAAATCAATCCGGTCGCCGGCAAAAGCATACTTAGCAGTCAACTTTTTAGCTGATAACTCGTTTTCTAGTCGTTTGTATGTTGCGGTGCTTCCGAGCACTTTTTCTGTAACAAAATGTAAAACAGTATATCTTTTTAATACATCAACTAGGCCGGCAGCATGATCGGTATGCGGGTGCGTTAACACCATTAATTCAATTGTCCGATCCCAAAATGGCAGGTGGCTAGATAGACAATTTAGAATTGAATCGTCCGGCCCACCGTCGACTAAAATATCGCTACCATCAGGCGTCCTGATTAAAATTCCATCTCCCTGCCCCACGTCACAGACAATTATATGCAGCTTGCCGTCATTAAGCTTGGCATTTTGATAAAAACAGATCCCGACCAATAAAAATATACTTGTGAAAATTAGTGAAAAGTATTTAAGCATGATTATTTTGCATTTTTTGGAAGGCAAAAGCCAAAACTGCAATTAAAACCAGATAATATCCGAAAGCAAGTTGCCACGGCACATTCTCTATGCTGATTACACCCGAAAGCACCGCGAAAAAGTTGGTCACAGCCTCAAAAAACAGCAAAAACGGCAGACAAAGATATAACAAAATTATAGCTAAGGGTTTGAAAACGAAAGCAAGAATTGCTGCAAGCCCGCCTAAAATCATTAAAATCGGCACAGTCCATAGAACTAATGCGTTAACCACGATCGACCAAAGCGAATAAACGCCAAAACCGGAAACCAAAATTGGCAAAGTAGCAATCTGAGCAGAAATTGTGGTGATTAAATCCGAAGTTATACCGTTTTCAAAGCGTTTAAGAAACCGAGGAATAACCAAAATTCCCAAAGTCGACACAAAAGATAATTGAAAACCGACATCGGTTAAATAATTCGGTTGCCAAAATAACATCAATAAAGCTGTCAGGCAAAGCGCGTACAAGCCATCGCGCTGCTTTCCCAAGACCTGCGCCGAAAAAGCGATTATCGCCATTACAGAAGCTCTAACTATTGATGCTTGAAACCCCGCTAAGCAATCATAAAACAGAATTCCGGTAACGCTAAGAAATATTGCCCATTGCCGTTTTAGAAGTAACGAAAATAGGTAAAAGAAAAATCCGCCGACCATTGTTACATTCATTCCTGATGCCGCAATTACGTGCATTACCCCAACCGTTTTAAGATTAGCTAAAAATGTTTTAGAGAAATCAACTTTAATTCCAAACACAATTCCTAAAAGTAGCGCTGCGCTATCTTTGGGCAGAATTGATTGAAAGTCAACAATAATTTTTTGGCGGATAGAATTTATGATTGCTAAAAAATAATTTTCACTATTTTTCACACTCTCAATTTTGGGAAAACTCAATGTTAAAATTGAATGGTTAGCGCTTAGCAGTTTAACTTTTAGTTTGCCAGACACTGATATTTTATCTCCATAACTGTGCTCCGGGTAGCCAACTGTCTGCACGAAAACAATCTCGCCGGTTGGCAAATTAACCGAGAAATTTTGCGAATTGCCAAAAAACTTAGGATCGGACGAAACAGTCGTTTCAAAACTCACCTGTTCTCCATCTTGATACTGCGTTTGCCCGGAGTAGAAGATAAAAATCCTTAGCCCAAGGGAAATCAACAGTATTGAAATGAAAACAATGTGAATTTTAGTCATTAGGAATGAAAATTCGTATCGACCTCAGCGCTAATTTAGTAAACGCTTATCTTATCTTTAATTCCGTCAAAGACTTTAGAAGAGACCACCTTTTTATCTAAAAGATCTTTAATGTTTTGGTAAGGCCGTCCGTTAACGATTTTAGCAACAGTCGCCGGCCCCACCCCCGGCAAAGAATCAAGAGAATCAGACGTTGCCGTATTAATATTTATTAAGGCCTGCACGCCAGCAGCAACTTGAGCATCTGAATTTATAACTGGAGCCGCCGTTTCCCCAACTTTGGGAATATAAACCTTTGCCCCATCGTAAAGTTTGGCTGCCAAATTCAAGTTTTTGGCTAACCAGGCCCGATCCGCATTCGCCGCCAAACCTTGTGCCAAAACCAAAGCGTCCTTAATAATTGAGTTAGCTGCTAATTTATAAACGCCAGGTGCCACAACAGAACCCTCAATATCTACTTGAATTAAATTTTGCGGCGCTGAATTTACATTATTTTGATTTGAAGCTGAATTGGATTTAAAACTAACGTCTTGAGGCTTAGAAAACGAACCGGCAACTGCGATAATTCCGTAAATAAAGAAGAGTAAGCCGGCAAATGCTAATACAAGCGGTAGCCAGTATTTCTTAAGAAGGGGCAACCATCGGGCAAAAATGGCTTCAAAATCCATACCTAATTCAATTTTAAATTATTAATTTCCAATTTTCAATAACTAATAGTTTTTTAAGTGTAGTGAAAGGAGGCAATTCGCTTGTAAATGAATTGAACGCCGATAAACCAATCGTCTGCGTTTTAGAATTGAACATTGAAACAGGCGTTCACTTAGCGAACGGGTTGAACTTTTCTTTTAATCAATCTGTGCGAGCGTCATTTACAATGCGCGACTGTCGACTGAAACAAGATCCTGACCTCAGCAATTTTATTTACTCTCCAACTACAAAATTAATGAGCTTTCCCTCGACGTAAATAACTTTACGAATTTGTTGATTTTCGATATACTTCGATACTTTTGGAGCATGTTTTGCAGCTTCTTCTATCTCTTTTTGCTCCCCAATCTCATCTCTTTTAACCAAAATCGTGTCCCGAAGCTTTCCGTTAACCTGAACCACGATTGACGCCATTTCGTCAAATAGATATTTAGCTTGATATACCGGCCAATTCTCTAAATGGATCGAGTTAGCACTTGGACTTATTAACTGATAAAGTTCCTCTGTAATGTGGGGCGCAAACGGCGCAACCAGTATTAAAAATTTAAGATAATCTTCCTTACTTATTGCCTTTCCAGCCTCAAACTCGTTTGCCATTACCATTAATGAGCTAATTGCTGTATTAAATTTAAAGTTTTCAATGTCTTCTGTAACTTTTTTTATTGTTTTGTTAAGCGCAATTTTTATCTTGTCTGCCGCTGAATCTTCAGCCACCACTTTCTCTTGCAACTTCCATATTTTTTCCAAAAATTTGTAGGAACCAATAACTCCAGCAGTGTTCCAGGCGATATTTTGCGTAAAAGGCCCCATAAACATCTCAAAAACACGCAAAGCGTCAGCGCCATATTCTTTGATTACGCTGTCAGGATTGACCACATTTCCTAAGCGCTTAGACATTTTTCTACCATCTCCTCCCCTGATTAAACCGACATGCACTAATTTTTTAAATGGCTCTTTTGTGGAAACCACACCGATGTCGAAAAGGAATTTGTGCCAAAAGCGAGCGTATAAGAGATGACGAGTAGCATGTTCTGCCCCACCAACATACAAATCAACCGGCATCCAGTCTTTTTCTTTGGCTTTATCAATTAAAGAACTATTATTTTTAGGATCAATATAGCGCAAATAATACCAACTTGAGCCTGCCCACTGCGGCATAGTGTTGGTTTCCCGCTTAGCCTTGCCACCACATTTTGGACAAATAGTATTAACCCACTCTTCAATACCAGCCAAAGGACCTTCTCCAGTTCCTGTAGGCTCATAATTTTCAACTTCCGGCAACCTAACCGGCAATTGATCTTCGGGTACGCCAACTACTCCACATTTATCACAATGCACAACTGGAATTGGCTCTCCCCAATAACGCTGCCTTGAAAACACCCAATCACGCATTTTATAATTGACTTTCTTGCTGCCAATTTTTTCCTTACCCAGCCACTCTGTCATCTGTGTCTTTGCCTTTTCTGAAGTTAAACCATCATACTTTCCGGAATTAATTAAAATTCCATAATCAGTAAAAGCTTTATCTACGATTGAAGATTTCCCGTCTTTGCTTTTTATAACCTCAATTATTTTTAAATTATGCTTTTTAGTGAATTCAAAATCGCGCTCATCGTGCGCCGGGACCGCCATTACCGCACCTGTTCCGTAAAAGCCTAAAACATAATCAGCCACAAACAGTGAAATTTCAGCCCCCGTAAAAGGATTAATTACTTTAATTCCCTTTAACTCAACTCCAGTTTTTTCTTTTTGCAGCTCGGTTCTCTCCAATTCTGTCTTATTTTGAGACCTTTCGATATATTTTGATACGTCATCGTAGTTTTCTATTTTATCTTTTAGTTTTTCTAAAATTGGATGCTCAGGAGCTAAAACCGCATAAGTCATTCCGAAAACTGTGTCAACGCGGGTAGTGTAAACCTCGATTTTTTCGTCCGCTTCTTTAATTCGCAGACTAAACTGAGCGCCTTCGCTTCGACCAATCCAATTTCTTTGCTGTTCTTTAATTGCCTCTTCCCAATCCAAGCCTTCGCTATCGAGATCATGCAATAAACGGTCGGCATAATCCGTCATTTTTAATACCCACTGGCGCAATTTTTTTTGCACCACTTCGGTTCCACAACGTTCACAGCGGCCATCTTCCAAATCCTCCAAAGCCAACACAGTTTTATCTTTTGGACACCAACTAACTGGCTCTTCTGATTCATAAGCTAAGCCCTTGTTAAACATTTGTAAAAAAATCCACTGTGTCCACCTGTAATAATCTGGATCAGTCGTATTGATTTCCCGTTCCCAATCATAGGTAAATCCAAACAGTTCCAGCTGTTTTTTAAAGGTGGCAATGTTTTTTTCAACCGCAATACGAGGATGAACTTTATGCTCAATAGCGTAATTTTCTGCCGGCAAACCGAATGCATCCCAACCCATCGGATGTAAAACTGAATAGCCATTAAGCATTTTATAGCGGGCAAAAACATCGGTGGCAATATATCCTTTAGGATGGCCTACGTGTAAGCCTGCGCCGGAGGGATAAGGAAACATATCGAGGACATAAAATTTATTCTCGCGGGTATAATTTCGATAAATACCGTCTTTCTGCCATTTTGCCTGCCATTTTTGCTCAATTTCGCTGGGAAAATATCTTTTCATATTTATAAATTGAGTATAACATATCAGACTTGCAGTTTTAAGCTAAATTGCCTACGATAAGAATATGAAGATTCTTCTACAGAGTCTGGTTTTAGTTTTATCCTTTGTCTTTGTGTTTGTTTGGAAAGAAACACCGCTTGTTAATTACACCGTAGCCTTAAGTGGCGTCTTAATCATCTTGTATATTCTAGTTTCGGCCCGAAAAAAAGGTAAAGGCTTTTTGGAAATGGGCGGCGAAGGACCGTGGGGCATCTTTTTCCTAAACACCGTAATTTTATTATTGATTTTTTCTACCGGTGCGATCGATTCCACCTTATTTTTCCTATTATATTTCTTAGGTTTTGGCGTAGCTTTTGTTTTTGAACCGGTGGTTACTTTTGTTTTCGTGCTCGGCGTAATTTTAGTTTTTATTCCGAATGCCATTAAGGGCGATCTTTTAGTAAATTCTTTAAAGCTTGGCTCACTTCTGCTTATTTCCCCGCTCGCCTTCTTTTTTGGCAGTGAATACCGCAAAAATGACAAACAAACAACCGAAATTGAAGCTCTAGAAGAAAGAACTAAGGATGCAGCCGATACTATTGCTAAAGATTTGGAAAAAGTAATTAAAGATGAAAAAGCCAACTTAAAAAACGAAGATATGGAAAAATTAAATGAAATTTTGGAAGAAACCGAAGACCTCAGGGCTGAAAGCAAGAAATGATTAAGGATAAATGATTAATGATTAACGAATTTAAAATTATAAATTGGATGCTGATAATTATTCCCGTTATTATTCTTATCTCTTTAATCTTAAATCTTAAATCTTCGCCTGCGGCGAGTGCCCAGACAATGAGTAACGGTAATTACATAATTAAAATGGGAAATTTTAATTCTATTTCCGGTAAGCCAACAGGATCAGGATTTAAATTAAGCTATACCTCCGGACAAACAGGACCGGGACTTTATTCGGGCACAAATTTTAAAGTCCGCGCAGGCTTCCAATACATTTCCTCTATTATTCCCTTCCGTTTTAGTATTACTAACAATTTTATTGACTTTGGCATTGTCAACCCGACCTCACCGGTTTTAAGAACCAGTCTTTTAACTGTATCTAACGGCTCAGCTTTTGGCTACCAAGTAACTGCCTCTGACAACCATAACCTGAGAATAAATAGCTCAGGAATTGAGATTCCACCAACCGCCTGTAACGCCAGCAACTGCACCACCGCTACTGCTACCTTGTGGGACAATTCGCTCGTTTACGGCCTTGGCTACCGCTGCGATAATAACAGTGGAACCGACTGTGATACCCAATTTTTGCCTCCTACCCATACAAATTTTTATCGACCCTTCGCAGCCTCACCGTCTGCGGTCGTCGTCATGCTCTCAAGTAATGTCGGCAGAAACAGACAATCAACCATCACTTACAAACTAAATATTTCCGGCGCCCAAGCGGCAGGATTATATACAAATGTTATCAATTACATAGCAACACCTACCTTTTAATATGAAACTTAAAACTGAAAACTTAAAATTAAAAATTAGCCTTGTTTTACTCTTTACGTTTTACGTTTTAGGTTTTAGGTTTGCGCAACCCGCTCATGCCCAGTCCGTTGATCTCGGCATCTATCCTCCGGTTTTTCAAATTCAATCAACTCCTCCAAGTGATATAAAAATTCCTTTTTTTATTCAAAATTTCACAGACTCAGACGTTTCTTTGACAATCTCACTTAGGCCTTTTACCGCAGATTCATCCGAAAATGGCAATATTACCTTTATAGACACCGCAAGTTATGCTGATCCCTACCTGCCGGAAAGAATTCAAGTTTTAGACGGAGATAATTCAATTGGAGATATAACTCTTTCACCTCAACAAAAAAAAGATTTAACCTTAGAAATACAAATTCCCAATAACGAACCCAAAGGAGATTATTACTTATCGCTGGTTTTTACTTCAAATGCCGACACTCTTAATAATAGAACTTCTTCTCAGGCAACAATTGGAATTGCCAGTAACATTCTACTTTCAGTTGGACCATTTGGTAAACCTCAAGGAAAAATTGAAGAATTTTCAACACCTTTTTTCGTTTCCAAGGGTCCAATTCCCTTCACCTTGAGAGTGAAAAACTCCAGTGATCACTTTGTTACTGCTAAGGGTAATATCGTAGTTAATAATATGTTTGGACAAACAATTGGCAAAATTAATCTTTTATCCGTAAATATTCTATCGAATACTATTAGAAGAATTCCCGAAGCAATTTGGCCGGAAAAATTTCTAATCGGACCCTATACTGCTACTCTAACGCTGGCGTTATCCGACAACGGTCCACTTTTCACCAAAGAGATTGTCTTTTTTGCCTTCCCGCTTGAATATCTAGTCGCGATTCTATTAATAATTTGCTTAATAATTTTTATCATTCTTAGAGTAAACAAAAACCGCAAAAAGCTTTAAAATACTATTTGACAGACAAACAAATATACCTCATATTATAAATAGTGACGAGAAGTATTGAG
>CABEBT010000006.1_pt1 | contig 23199 bp, 19 predicted proteins | sample 3132661 | NCBI WGS metagenome assembly CABEBT01 (sample SAMEA5534346, study PRJEB31848) | metagenome | biome: tundra; feature: field; material: soil | place: USA | collected 2013-05 | depth 0.45 m | reverse complement strand
CTGCGAGGCTAAAAATATAGGACGCAAAATAAATTTTTGAACCATTTTAGCCTCACTATGGGGATATCGAGGTTCAGGTTCTAAATGCTGCGGGACATGGATTCGAACCATGATAAACGGATCCAAAGTCCGCTGTACTACCATTATACGATCCCGCAATGATTTGGAGCTTCCTAATGATACCAAAATATGCCTTAGGCTTCAATAAACAGGAAAAATTCAAGAATTAATGTTAAACTTCGAAAGAGAAGTCTCAATCGGTTTTTTGCAAATTTATGAATAAAAAAATATTAATTTTAATCTGCCTCCTAGTTATTGCCGGAATAATGGTTTTTGTAATTAATGCCATTCAAAAACCATTAAGTAATATTTCAAATTCCGGATTAAAACAAGCAACTTTGCCAACAAAAACTTGTCCCGTGGGTTTTATTCTTGTGCCGGGTAATAAACTTTATAACACCGGCGATTTTTGCGTTATGAAATATGAAGCAAAATGTGCTGATGTTTCTAATCCAAACCTTGGGCTTGCCCCACAATCTGGAAATGTTTGCTCAGGATTAAGCGTTGATGGAGGATATGCAGGAGTTTATAAGAATAATGGCAGTAGTTGTGCATGCATAGCCAGCAATAAAAAACAAATCGTTTCAACTAAATCCGGCTTCCCCATTACCTATATTTCAATGTCTGATAATACAAGTAATAATGCAAAATCTTATTGTCAAAGTAACGGTTGGCATGTAATTACTAACAATGAGTGGATGACAATTGCCAGAAATGCCGAGCAAGTTAAAAATAATTGGTGCAATGATAATGGTACGAATTGTGGTTTTACACCCGGAACAAAAGGTAAAATTTTAGCCAACGGCCATAACGATAATGTTAATGAGAAAACTGCTAGCGCCGGAGGAATTGGAGCACTTGTTGCAACGGATGATGCAAAACCTTGTTTTGGAACTACTAGCGATGGTTCTAATAGTTGTGGCGGAAAGTCTTCGCAAAAAAGAACTTTAAGTTTAAATAATGGAAATATTCTTTGGGATTTTGCCGGTAATGTTTGGGAATGGGTTAATCTAGAAGTGTTAAGGAAGGATCAGCCGGAATCTAAATCAAATGGAGTGTTTGACTTAGGATGGTTAAAAAGTGATTTTGCTCCAGGCTCCTTGGCTAGTGTGATTACGGACAACGGGCAGGGATCATCTTTAGGATATGGCTCGTTTAGGCCTTCAAACCCAACTTGGAATGCTAATAACGGTGTTGGAAGAATTTACCATTATAGTGATCCTAAGGATACAAGTTCGATTCCTTATGCATTCATTCGGGGAGGAAATTGGAGACACTTCGAGGATGATGGAGCTTTTACAATTCATATGAGTCCACCTGCTACTACAGAAAATATTGATGATGTTGGCTTCCGCTGTGTGGTAGAATAAATCTTTGTGAAGAAAATTATTATTTCTGTAATTTTTGTAGCCGTTTTGATCTTAATTGCTTTGTTTGCTAATAGTATTAAATCAGAATTAGTTAATGATAATTCTTCCTTGGTTGTCGCACCGCTTCCTGACTTTTTATCGATTTTAACTAATAAAGAAGTCTCAACGCTTAATTTATGGTTACCATCTCTGAAGAATCGAATTGCGGCAAAAGCGCAAACACCGGAAATTAGTGCCCAATCTGCATTAGTCTTTGATACAACTACTAAAACAGTTCTTTATTCTAAAGACCCGCAAAAAAAATTACCAATGGCCTCTTTAACCAAAATTATGACGGCGATTATCTCCCTAGAAAATAAGAAATCGGATGATTCATATGTAGTTAGTAAAGAGGATTTGGTGGGTGAAGATTCAATGGACTTAGATGTTGGGGAAAAGCTCTCTCAATCTGATTTGCTGCATGGAATGCTTTTGCACAGTGGCAACGACGCTGCAGAAACTTTGGCAACTAATTTCCCGGATGGAAGAAATGCTTTTATAACAGCCATGAATAATAAAGTAAAAGCGCTTGGCTTAAATGATACAAACTTCACTAATCCTACCGGACTTCAGGGTGATGGCAATCAATATACAACTGCTTATGATTTAGTAGTTGAAACGCAGTACGCACTTTCTAATTTCCCTTTGTTTGACGAAGTCGTTTCTACTTTCGATTACAATATTCAAGGAACTGCTACACATAAAGCATTTTATTTAGAAAATGAAACTAATTTATTAACTAGTTATCCGGGAGTTAAAGGAGTTAAAGATGGTTACACTCCCGAAGCTGGACTTTGCTTAGTAACCTATTTAGATTACGATGGACATAAAATTATCGCTATCCTTTTGGGAAGTGGCGATAGGCGTGGTGAAATGATCGAGCTCTTGGATTATTCCCTAAAATCGCTTGGCATTACTCCCCCACATCATGGGTGAAATTGCGTTCTTTTTAAACCAAAACTCATTTGTTCTGATACAGGGGGAATAATTTTAAACTGACCAGACATTATTTTGTCAAGAATGTTTTCTTCGCCAATAGAAAAGAAAGTTTCTGTTGGAAATAGTTTTTTGAACTCTGATTCGATTTTTTCCTTTTCTACTGCTATTCGTTTTTTTTCTTTGCGGGTTAATACATCTGGAAGAGCTTGAGGATAGAGTCTTTCTAGTAAAATTGCGCCAACAATTCCTGTTCTACCAAAATTAAGCATTGATATGCTAACTTTTTTTGTCATGCTTGGGTCGTAATCTTCCCATTTATACCTAGAGCTTATACGAACGATTTCATCAATTGGTTGTTTATATTCTGGATAGTCAGTCTTTAATCCGTTAAATTCTCTTTCCGCTATTTGAGTATAGAAACCTCTAAAAAGATTCAATGCGTTATCAAGAGTACTCGCTGGAGACGTAGGCTTTTTCCCAAATTCTAATTTCTCTCTCATATTAAATATTTGGGCAGCTAGTTTTTTGTCGGGGAAAGAGGACTCGAACCTCCGACCTCTCGGTCCCAAACCGAGCGCTCTACCAACTGAGCTATTCCCCGTGTGCCGCGGGAGAGAGTCGAACTCTCACGCCCGATTAAAGGCAAAGGCTCTTAAGGCCCTCGTGTATGCCATTTCACCACCGCGGCGCGTATAGACTCGACCCCGATAAATCGAAGACAGTGGTCGAGACTAACGTATTTACAATTTTACTCTACAGTGAGGTTAAATTCAATAACAATTGTGGATAATCTCCTGAGCGGGTGAAGAGAATCGAACTCTCGTGACAACTTTGGAAAAGTTGCGTTCTACCATTGAACTACACCCGCATGTAATTTATTATACTAAACTTAATACTTTAGCTCAAGAAGCTAGTGGATCCAAGCTAAGAAGATCTGAATAACCTCCCAGAAGCCATAAAGTCCTAAGCCAATAAATGCTACTCCACCAATAATTAAAACAAGCGGATGTTTAACAACTTCAACTGTTTTTTTAGGAAATGCGAATAAGCCGATCGTTAAAATCATATGTCCCAAGAGAACGCCAATTGCAAAACCAAAAACATTAACCAATGAGAATAATGGAATATAGCCTGCGAAATCGTCTAGGCCCAGAACGAACGGAATGGTTAGGGAGAAAACGACCAAATTTATAAAGGAAAGTTTCTTAGTTTTGGTTAGGCTTAAGCTTGGTACGACATATTTAAGCAGCGGCCTAAAGATTTTGTTGACAAGATTCAGTTGGTCCTGTAAAAGTCCAACCGGCATTTTTAGCTTAATAAAGCTTTCGCGTTGTTTTAAAAATTCCTCAAAACTTTCTTGTGCCATACGTAAAAGTACAACCGAAGCTACAAAAATCATGATTATCATTAATGGAGGAATCGATCTAAATAGCGACCAAATAATAAGGATTAAAAAAGTGCCCAAGCCATTTCCAACAGCAGTTCCAATTTCTATGGCAATTCTTTTTTTCCAACCCGGATTTGTTTTCATAAGATTGCCAATAAAAATTGCAAAATCAACAGCAGTTTTTAGATAGATAATTATACCGAATAGCACTTCCCTTCTTCGAAAATCTAAAATAATTGGCGAGCCGGTGTTAAAAGAAGAAAGAATTACTAATAATCCGTAGAGGATGGTAGATAATACGAGGAAGGTTAAAAAGGTTAAAAGAATAGGTAGTCCTTGCTCAACTAATATTTTTTTTAGCTTCTTTATCATCTTTATAAATTCATTTCAGATTATACAACAAAAACTGGATTTTTGTTTTGGGTTAGGATCTGGTAAAATATAGCCATGGCCCGGTAGCTCAACGGATAGAGCGAGTGCGTTCTAAGCACCAGGTTGGGGGTTCGATTCCCTCCCGGGTCACAAAGAAGTGGTATGGTGCCCCGCAAAAGCGGGACATCTCGCTTCGGCTCGGTGGATGTAGCTCAGTGGTAGAGCACCTGGTTGTGGTCCAGGGGGTCGCGGGTTCGAACCCCGTCTTCCACCCATTATTTCCCAGAATTTGATATTTAAACTTCAATTAACTATAATCCCCTTCTATGCCCAGAGAGAGAGATACATATCAAAGAGATTTTCTTCCCGTGCCGCCCGAGCAGATGACATTAACAACCGGAGCTGATGAGATAGCAAAAATTGCAGAAGCCAGAAAAATATTTTTTGACGAAGTTTTAGACTATTTGGGATTAGCAAAAAGGGCAAGAGGAGCCTTTTGTCATGTTCACTCACACGCGTTATCGGTAATGGATTATGAGAAAGAATTCTCTCCTCTTGAGAGCGGCTATATGAATGCTAGAGTTGAGTATGTAAGTATTTTGTTTGCAGGAGATTATGCAGTTGCAAGTTGTTTACAATTAAGAGATGATCACAATTACAATCAGGCATCATTTGCCCATTACTTAACTCCAGAGACGGAAGAAAATGTCAGGAATCAATTTAGATACTTTAACGGGGAAAGAGTTGAATCTTGATCATTTTTCGTAGAATTTGCGCCCCGCTAGCTTTTTTGGTAAAAAAGGCAATGCAATTTTTGGACCGACATATTTTTCTCCCCAAGTGTAATCTTTAGCGTAGCCGATTTGTTTCATCAGTTTCGTCGGAGCATTTCGTAAATGCAAAGGAACTGCTTCGTTGGGAAATTCATAGACTGCTTCTTTAGCTTTACCCATCGCATTTGGAACGGCCCGGGATTTTGGAGCACTGGCCAAATATATTACGACATACGCCAAAATTAATTGTGCTTCCGGCATGCCAATTTTATTAACTGCTTCAAAGGCTTCGTCGGCTTGAATTAAAGCTCCTCTATCTGCCATACCGATATCTTCGCAGGCAAAAATTATCATCCTTCTTGCTATAAATTTTGGATCTTCGCCGTTTTCCAACATCCGCATTAGATAGTACAAAGCGGCATCAACATCGGACCCTCGCATGGATTTTATGAAGGCGGAAATAATATTGTAGTGTTCGTCGGCCTTTTTATCGTACAGTCCTGCCGATTTAGTTTGAAAAACTTCCTGAATAATCTCGGGTGTAATTTTAACAGCTTTGTAAGACTGTGCAGCAATTTCCAAACCATTTAACATAATTCTAGCATCACCGCCGGAGAATCTGATTAAAAGTTCCTTAGCCTGTTTATCAATCGTCTTTTTTAATTTTCCTAGACCATCAATTTTATTTTTTAATGCTCTGTCTAAAATAATTTCCAATTGTTCAAAACTTAAGGCATTTAAAACTAAAATTTTGGAACGGGAAAGCAAAGCGGAAATTACTTCAAATGAAGGATTTTCGGTTGTAGCGCCAATTAGATTTAAAGTTCCGTTTTCCACGTGCGGCAAAAGAGCGTCTTGCTGCGCCTTATTCCAGCGGTGGATTTCATCAATAAATAAAATTGTTTTAATGTTTTGTTTAAGGTTTTCTTTGGCTTCTTCGATTATTTTATTTAAGTCCGCTTTTCCGGTTTCAACAGCAGATAAAGCATGAAAGTTGGCCTTAATTTCGCTGGCAATAATATTTGCAAGTGTAGTTTTGCCACTGCCCGGAGGTCCCCACAGAATAAGAGAGAACGGCGCTTGGGATTTAATAATTCTTTTAAGAATTGCCTGATCACCACTTAAGTGTTCTTGTCCGACAAACTGCGTAAAGTCTTTTGGCCTTAATCTAAAAGCGAGGTTCATGCTGTTATTCTAGCACTAATTAGATCGTCTTTGTCTGTTTCTCTCCAGTGCAGTAAGAAATTTCTTGCGAAGTCTTAAATTAAGCGGTGTTACTTCTAATAATTCATCCTCTTCTAAGAAATCTAAGCATTGTTCAAGACTCATTTTTACAGATGGAGTTAATGATCCAAGTGATTCATCAGCACTGGATGCACGCATATTGGTTTGTTTCTTTTCTTTGGTAACATTAATTTCAATATCGTCTCTTCTGGAATTCTCGCCAATAATCATACCCTCGTAAACTTTAGTTCCCGCATCAATAAATGTAACTCCTCTTCCCTGGGCATTATTCAATCCATAGTGCAAAGCGCTTCCTGCTTCGGAGGCAATTAAGACACCGTTTCGGGATTTTTCAACAGCTGGAGTTAACGGTTCGTATTTATCAAACATGACGTTGATAATGGCTGTCCCTTTAGTGCTAGTTAGAAGTGAGGTTCTAATACCAAGCGTATTTTTAGATGGAATCGAGTATTCGATTCTGGTGTTGCCTTTTCCGTCAGCAAACATATCAGTCATTTGTCCCTTGCGGCTTCCGACTTCGGCAGTAACTGCTCCTAAAAATTCGTCGGGAATATCAATCATTAAATCTTCAATCGGTTCCATTTGAACCCCATTAATAGTTTTGATAATAACTTCCGGTTTTCCGACTTGGAATTCATATCCTTCACGTCTGATTGTTTCAATAAGAATGGATAAGTGCAATTCTCCCCTACCTGACAGTATAAATTTATCGTCTTTTTGTTCTAATCTTAAGCTGATATTTGTTTCTAATTCTTTTACTAATCTTTCGTGAATTTGGCGGGAGTTGGAATATTTTCCTTCTCTTCCTGCCATTGGGGAAGAATTTGCAGACATGGTTATTCTAATCGTTGGCTCTTCGACTTCAATTCTGGGTAGTGCCTCTGGATTCTTACTGTCGGCAATGGTGTCTCCGATTGTAACATTAGAAAAGCCGGTTAAGTCAACAATGTCTCCGGCAAAAGCTTCTTCAACATCGACTTTTTTTAAACCATGGGAAAGTCTGATGCTTTCAGCTTTACCCTGGATTTTATTGCCGTCTTTATCGATTAAAATTAAAGATTGTCCTTTAACTAAATTACCTCTTTTGATTCTGCCAATAACGTGTTTTCCTTTATGCACATCATAGTCAAGACTGGTAGCAACCATTTGAAAATCCCCTTCTTCAACATTGGGGGCCGGAATATACGCAATAATTTCATTAAGAATTGGTTCTACGTTAGTTGAGCTTTGCACATCTTCCAGTTTTAACGCAGCTTTTCCTTCTCTACCGATGGCATAAAATACAGGAAAATCTAAGTGATGGTCATGCGTTGCAAGTTCTAGGAATAAATCGTTGGTTTTTTCAATTGTTTTATTGATATCGGCTAGTTGTTTGTCAATTTTATTAATGACAACAATTATTTTAAGTCCCAGCTGTAAAGCTTTTCTGAGTACAAATTTTGTTTGGGGCATTGGACCTTCTTGAGCGTCAATAATTAATAACGCACCGTCTGCCATATTTAAAGTTCTTTCGACTTCTCCTGAGAAATCGGCGTGGCCGGGAGTATCAATAATATTAATCTTATATCCGTTGTAATAAATAGCGGTATTTTTGGCTAAAATCGTAATTCCCCTTTCTCTTTCTAAAGGATTAGAATCCAGAATTGTAGTTTGCAGCATTTCTGCTTCGTTATCACGAAAGGTATGCGACTGTTTTAACATAAAGTCAACAAGGGTTGTTTTGCCATGATCAACGTGGGCAATAACCGCAACGTTTCTTATTTTGTCTGATTTAAATCCGTCCATATTTGTTTGGTAGAATTGTGTAGCCTATATTAATAAAGCCATGCTCTACAAAAAACAGCTTTTCTAAGGAGCTGTGTATTTATTATAGCACAAATTTGAAGCAAATGGGCATTTAGGTTATAATTCATTTATGCCTGCCAAACGAAAGATAAAGGTAAAAAAACCTCAGAAAATTAGAAAAGTTCGACGGCGAACTATTAATCCCTGGTATAAATTAATATTTTGGGGAATATTGCTGTTAATTTCTCTTGGTTTGTTCTCCATATTCAATAATCAAAAGTATAATATTGGATATAAACCAGTTGTAAATATTTCATTGGGAAAAAACTTGTATACTCCCCGTCCCAAATTTACTCCGTTAATTAGTCCTTATCCTAAAGTAACTATTACTACTACCCCAACGCCGGCTCCTTTAACAGGGTTTTGTTTACATGTGCCAATTTTAACTTATCATCATATTCAGCCGGAAGCTGTGGCTAAAGAATTAGGACAAACCTCGTTAACGGTTGATAGTGGTATGTTCGATCAACAAATGGCTTATCTTGCAGGGAATGGCTACACGCCAATTCTTGCAAATGAGTTGATTAACGCCCTTCTGGGGCACTCACAACTACCCGGTAAGCCGGTTATGGTAACAATGGACGATGGATACGCAGATAATGCTACTTATGCCCTCCCCGTTTTGCAAAAATATAATATTAAAGCCAATTTAATGCTTGCTTCAGGATTGGTAGGTGGAAATTCCGATATGCTAACTTGGGATCAAGTAAATCAATTGAAATCTAGTGGATTAATTTATTTTACTAATCATACGTGGTCTCACTACACCGTTACCAATGGTCCACAGAGCAAAATTGAATCAGAAATCGACACAGCTCAAACACAAATTCAAGATCACACAGGACAAACAGTAAATGTTTTTACTTATCCTTATGGCGCGTTTAATAATAATGCTATCCAAACCTTGCAAAGAAAAGGTTATATTGGAGCCTATTCAACCATTCCTGGTCAATATCAGTGTGATAGTTTTATTATGACTTTGCATAGAACCCGCATTGGCAACGCTCCACTTTCTGCTTACGGAATCTAATAAAGAGTAAACTAACCCATAGTTGACTTACTTCCTTTTTCTGATATAATCCAATTTATGTTAAGAGAAGACAGAGAACTAGTTGTATCATTACCTATTCCTACAATTGAGGATCCAACTAGGCTTGCAGAGCTAAGAGCAAGCATAAAGCCTGTAGAGAGAGCTCAATCAGAAGATGGGCGTACTGTTTTGTTTTATCTTTCTCAAACAAATGGTAACATTGCTCTCGCTCATCGCATTGGGATTGCGGGTAGTTTACGTCAATTAGGAACTTTTTTCGCTAGGTGTGATTATGGGACACCTGTTTGTTTTATGCCAAAAGAAGCTGAAATTCTAGCCCAAATTCCTACTGGTTCCACTGGCTCATTGAATGACTATCTAAGTGATACCTGCGCATACTCGGTTGAAATGCCTAACGAAGGATCAAGGGATAGAAGTGGAGCTTATCTTGCCGCTGTCACAGTGTACGAAAAAGCAGCCTAATTAATAAAAGCTATGCTCCCCGGGATTCAAAACCAGATTTAAAACTGACCGCTATTGTCTTATTTTGTTCTATTTACTTTCGTATAAAATTCTCATAAACTGGTTATATGCCCATTCGATTCGCTGCTCTCACTCAGGGTCATAAACTGTCCTTCGATTTATTTCATTCACTCAGGACTATAGCCCTCTCTTCCTTTAAAAAGGTGCTCAAAATGTACGCTTATTGGCTTCTTTTATAGTATGCAAAAAATTACTAATCCTGAGCAAAGCCGAAGGACAATTTTACACATCGATTTTGATTCTTATTTTGCCTCCTGCGAACAGCAGTTCAACCCTCAATTTAGAAATAAGCCAATCGGTGTAACTGCACAAAACGGACGTACTTGTATTATTGCTGCCAGTAGAGAAGCGAAAAAGCTGGGTATTAAATCCCCCAGCCGAACTTGGGAGGCATTACAAAAAGTGCCTAACATGGTTTTTGTTCCGGCGCATTTTGAGAAATACTGGGAAATAACGCAAATTTTTTTGGATATTTGTAAAGATTTCTCACCTTTTGTGCAATTATTTTCCTTAGATGAAGTATATATGGATGTTACTTCAACCCAAGAATTGTTTGGCGATAAATACCAATTAATCGAAAAAATCAGAGAACGGATTAAAAACGAAATTGGTGAATATATTACGGTTTCAGTTGGTATTTCTAACAATAAGTTATTGGCAAAGTTGGCTTCGGGGATGGATAAGCCAAACGGATTAATTGAGATAACGCCAAAAAATATTTGGGAAGTTTACGCCAGGGTTCAGCTAAGTGACTTTTGTGGAATCGGCAGAAGAATTAAAGAAAGGCTCAACCGATTAGGAATTTATACTCCACTTGATCTTGCTAATGCATCATTAGATGTTCTCTTGAAAGAATTTAAAAACGCGGAAGGGAATTTTTTATACAATCTTGGGCAAGGAGTTGATGATTCGGAAGTTATCCCCTACTATTTAGCAGGACAAACCAAATCAATTGGCCGTAATTATTGTTTGCCGCAAAATCAGCACGATGAAACAATTGTAATGCAAAATGTTTATGAGCTTTGCGAAGAAGTTTCCATCAAGTTAAGAAGGTTAGGCAAAAAAGCTAAAACTGCCGGAATTTATTTGGGAGGTAGCAAAAATGTGCATGGCCGAAAATCACTTAAGGTTTACTTTGACAGTGGGCAGGAAATGTTTGAGCTTTGCCAGCAAGTTTTAAAAGAAAATGGATTTTATTTTGGCGATAGTGATTATGTCAGGCAAATTGGTGTTTGGATTGGTAATTTAAAAGAGGCAGTTAATCTAGAACAGTCTTTATTTAATTTTGATGTTAAGAAAGAGCAAGTTGTAAGAACCGTTGATAAAATCAATGAAAAATTTGGTGATCATACAATTAGAAAAGGATTTCTACTGCATGCGGATAAACTAAAGACAGTTCCTAATGGTTTTATGGCTGACCGATACGAGAGGCAAAAAATAGTAGAAGAATTTAACCCGAAATTGACTTAACTTCTTCAAGAATGTTTGTTTTTTTCTCAGCTTGAACTCCTAAAAGATCTAAATAACTTTGATTATTTAAGATTTGGCTGACTAGAAGGATATGGTTTTCCAAAAGAATTTGCTTTTGTGAATCAGATAAAGATGAAAGAAGCGTAATTGGATAAAGCTGATGTTTTTCGATTAAATCACGAAGACTTTCTTCCTGCGGATAGCTCCAACTAACAACTCCCATATTAACGCAAAGCGCATAAGCTAAGGCATCAGATGTAATTTTAGTATTGGTAAATAGCCATGCTCGATCAAATTGATATTTTTCTTTTAAATCATCAAATCTGGCTTTGGTATATAGAGGAACATGAACATCTGTATGGATGCCGTAATCATTGTGGTATTTGGCTTCAACCATTAGTTTTTCAATCCCCTGCTTCTCTGCGATAACATCTATTTCGTGGCTAACGCAGCGTCCCATTAAAACTGATCGGGTTTGGGTTAAATAGCCCTTGGCTTTTAAAGTTTCCGATACAAAATCTTCAAATGGATATCCGGTAGGGCCTAGTTCCATTAAGGATTGTTTCAGTTTGTATTTGATAGCAGAAATCGGATGGGTTTCTTTTTGCAAAAATTCGTTAACTTGTTTATAGACCTCTTTAGTAGGAATATCTTCGTAAAGCCTTGATTCAACATGGGAAATAAGTTTATCTTGGATATTTGCGGGGACTCCTACTCTATTAACGGAGAGTCGGATTTTATCTTGGCTAAATGGTTCTTGAATTCCGTTGGCTTTTAAAACATTTACCATAGATTAATCGTAAAGCTTAAAGCAATATTTTGCAAATAAAAGATTAATGTGATTTGAAGAAATTTAAGTCTTCAGAAACCGCCTGATTCCAGCTAAGCGGTAAATTGTGAGTATCATTGGGATATGAAATAAATTGTACATTCTTGCCTAATTTTAAGAGATTGTTATTTAACTCTACGGACCAGTTGTAGGGAACTGTAGTATCCCCTGTTCCATGTTGCAGGAGAATTGGTATCTTAATATCACTTAAATAATTTAAAGGAGAAAGTGACTTCCAGAGCTCTGGATTTGCTTCGGGTGTGCCCAGTATTTTAAAAGTATCCGCATAAGGGTATGGTGTTATTTTGGCCTCAGGAAGTTTTGGTAAATTATTTTTTGAAAACCATTTAACGGGATCGGTTACCGGTGCCCAAAAAGCGGCTGATTTTATTCCGGAAGAAAGAATTGGTTGATTTTTAAGAATTTCTAAGACTTCAAGCGTTACTTCTCCTCCCATTGAATGAGACCATAAGGAAATCTGATTTTTATTAGCTTGTGGAATATTATCAAGTGAAGCAAGAAGAGTTAAAACGTCAATTGGGTAAGCAAAACGCATTAAGCCGGTATCTACTACTTCGGAATTGCCGTTGCCTCTGAAGTCTGGTTTTAAAACCATAAAGCCCTGATTTGCGAAATAATCGGTTTCGGATTTGTATGAATTAACAGTATCGTATTGATCAGGTTGAATATAGCCATGATCGACAATTACAATCGGAAATCCTCCTTGGGGTTGCTCCGTGTTGGGGATATTCATTAATGCATATTCTTTTAAGCCATCAGCGGTGAAGGAGATAATGTAGCTTTTAAAACTTCCACTTGCTGAAAGCGTTTGTTCGATTGAAATATCACTTGCTTGATAACTTCGGTTAGAAAGCGCAACGATTGAGTAAGGAAAAAGATCCACCTGCCCTTTTTTCGGTTTAGTATTATCTTGCGTATATAAAGTTCTTTTTTCAAAAGCAACGAAATCATTGTTTTTATAAACTTGAATGTAATTTTTGTCATCGGACATTTGCTTAACCATTTCCTTTTGAGCCTTAAGGGATGGTTGAGCAAACTCATCATTCAGTAAGAACAAAATAACGTCGGCTTGTCCAATGCCAATAGGAATTGTATAAATGTTGCGCCTATGGGACAGATGAGAGCCGAGATTATTGCTGGCCGCAATACTATAACGGGTTGGAATTTTATTTAAAAAGTTATCAATAATTGTTCTATTTACTACTTGGTCGTTAAACATGCTAATGTTTGCATGTTTTGCGCCGGGCAATGGGCCATAAAGATGGGCAGACATTAAAGCTGCTATAAGCAGATAAATAATTATCATCCGGTTATTAATTCTTGGAAATTTCTTTTGAAGAAATGCGATGCTATAAATTGATGAAATTACTAAAAAAGGAGTAATAGCTGCGGTGTACTGATAATAAATTTGGTGAAATCCGGAATTCGTACCCAAAAGGTTGATCAGTAGATCCGGTGCTGCAAAAATTAGTGTAAGTGGAGAAATTAAAGCCATAAACCCAAAAGGTAAAAATAGTTGAAGAAGGTAGTTAAAGTTTATTGGAGTAATTAATAGTGAAATAGTTTTTAAAGGTTTAAGTAAAATATTTTTAGAAATATCGGAAGCGCTTCCGCCAAAATCAGAATAATAAGATAGGGCGAAATGGTCACTGCCTCGGGCATGAGGTATTAAAATCCAAATCATAAGATAAAAAAGAAGACCCGATGCCAAAAAAGTACAAAGTCCCAATGTAATTTCTAGAAGTTGTTTCCTGGTAAAATTAATACTTAATTTATTTTCAAAAATTGTTCGAATAATTACGGCTAAGCCAAAGAGTGCAGTGATTGCCCAAACATTCTCTTTAGTTAGTCCGGAAAGGATGGCAAAAACTAGAAATAATAAGTATTTCTTTTTAAGAAAAAAATAGAATGTTGCCAGTAAGAGTGTTGTTCCCAAGACTATTGCGTGAAAGTCATAGAGATTCGTATATTGAACAGATGGATTAAGAAGGTAAACAGCCGAAAGAGTTAGGGCTAGATTTTTATTCTTAATAATATTTTTAGCTATAAAATAAACAAAAACTGCGCCAAGCCCTAAAACAACGGTTTGTAATAAAAGTAGCATTTCAGGATGCGACCAAATTAAATAAAGTGGTGCAATAAGAACTAAAATAAAATCGGCATGGAATGCTAATCTGGAAATATTAGTTGTACCGTTGGGGTCAGTAAGTTGAAAAATGCGGCCATGAATTGTGTTCCAGACGGTTTGATCCATATTCCCTAAGTCAAAGCGGCCGGTAAAAAAATTATCGTAACGAAGGAAACTTGCGGTTGTAAAATAGGCAATATAAAGAGCAATAAAGACAGTTAATATTAGCGCGTATTTATATTTTTTGATAAAATTAATCATCTATTTTTAATTCTTCTTGAAAATTCAAAACCAAAAACAATAATCACAAAGGTTAACTCAGAAATTATCAAGATAATTCTTGAGAAAATGCTTAAGAATCCCGAAATGGCAATAGAAGTAATATTACTAAGACCAAGGGTAATAATTCCCTCCCTAACTCCTAATCCCATGGGCGTTATGAAAGATAAATAGCCTGCAAGTAGGGCAAAAGTGAAGAATGCAGACAGTTCAAAATATAATTTTGGTTCAAAACTAAATACGGAAAGACAAGCAACTAGTGTTGCAACTCCAAATAAAAAGAATGCAACAGTTGAGATAATCGTTAAAATCATTTTTTGTTTCCATGAGTATCCGGGCAAAAAAAGATTATCCATGAAGTTTCTATTTCCTTTGGTTTTGTAAATAAAAGCTACGATTAATGAGTAACCAATAATTGCGACTGCCGAGCCCAAAAGAATAACTTGCATTTGTCTTAATAGTTGTGTTGATTCTCCCCCATTAAGCAGTAATGGCAGACAAAAAATGGAAATTAGAGTACAGGAAATAATAATTAGTTGGATTTCATCCAGAAGTGCTACTCCCACCAATTTTTTATCAACTCCTTCGTTTCCAAACAAAGAGACACGGCTTAATAAGGACCAAACGTTTCCGGGAACATAGCGTTTAAATTCAGAAAACTCCCAAAGATAGGCAGTCTTCATGAGCGTTAGTTTATGGCCTTTATATTCTAAAATCTTTTGCCAAGCGAAACAACGCAAAAAATAATAAAGTATAAAAAGCACTATGGATAGAATTATTAATGGCAAATTAACATTTACAATTTTATTTTGAATAGATGTAAATTGAGGAATGGAAAGTTTAACTAGAAAAATTATAGCCACAAATCCTAGCGGCCAGCCAATTAGAAATTTTAAAATTGAAATTGTTTTACTCATAACGAAGAGCGTCAATAGGGCTAAGTTTAGACGCCCTGATTGCAGGAGCCATACCAAATATTATACCAATTGCAACAGAAAAGCTAAAGGCTAAAGCCACTGACCACCATGTAACGGTTGAAACCAGTAGAATTGCGATAATAATTGAGACTAGCATTCCTAAAGCTATTCCGACTACGCCTCCCGTAACAGAGAGAACAACTGCTTCGATTAAAAACTGTTTTAGGATATCATTTCTTTTTGCACCTAAAGCTTTTCTAAGCCCAATTTCCTGGGTTCTCTCAGTTACCGAAACAAGCATGATATTGGCAACGCCAATGCCTCCAACCAAAAGTGAAATTCCCGCAATGCCCCCTAAAGCCAGCGATAGCATGTTGGTAATACTGGAAATCGTAGATACCAGTGAGTCGGCTGTTTGTATAGAGTAATCATCTGAAGTCAAGTTTTTTAACAGGGCCTGGTTGATTTGTTTAGTTACTAATGGAAGAACTTCCGGACTATTTGCAGCAACGTCAATCCTTGATACGGATTTAGTGTTATATTGGATGCTTGCAACTTCGACAGGAATTGCCGCAATATTATCTGCGTCAACCCCCGCGAATGAACCAATTTTAGCAAAAACACCAACTATTGTATAAAGTTTAGTTCCTACGTAAATTCTTTTTCCAATAGCAGTTTGTCCTTTGAAAAATTTATTAAGAACTGTTTGGCCAATTACTGTGACGTTGGCGCCTGATTGCTCCTGCCCCTCTGTAAAAAAACGTCCTTGCTCAATTTTAGCATCGGCTACGACTTGTGGGTAGCTTGAGGAAACACCAAAAACAAAAGCTCCTTTTGATTTTAGGTTTTTATATTTCAAAGTTTCCAATTGTCTGATTTCCGGCGTAGATTTGGCTGTTGAAATTGTTTTCCTTTGAATATTTTTCCAGTCTTGAAGACTAAGTTTATTGCTTAAGAGAGCTCCTATTCCACCTGATCCTCCAGGTGTAACAAAAATAACGTTTGATCCTAAAGAGGAAATTTGACTTGTAATATAACTTTGTAATCCCGAACCAATTGAAACCAAAACAATAATGGCAAAAACACCAATGGTTATTCCAAGCGTTGTTAAAAAACTTCTTAATTTATTCCCCCAGATTGCTTTTAAAGATAATGTAAGTAATTCTTCTAATTTCATTTTTATTTAAGCATGCCGTCTTCAAGGTGTAAAATCTTCTTGGCTTGCAGGGCAATATCATGTTCATGTGTAATTAAAACAATAGTTTTTCCTTCTTTATTTAATTGTTTTAAAGTATTTATAACGTCATCTCCTGATTTGGTATCTAAATTTCCAGTTGGCTCATCAGCTAAAATTAATTCCGGGTTGTTCATAAGAGCTCTGGCAATTGCCACTCTTTGTTGTTGTCCGCCGGACATTTGATTTGGCCTTTTATTTAGGTGGTCTTCGAGTCCTAGCTCTGTGAGAAACTCAACCGCTTTCTCTGTTCGTTCTTTCTGGTTAGTGCCTGCATATATAGCCGGCAGTATTGTATTTTCCAAGGCTGTTAGTTTTGGCAACAAATTAAATTGTTGAAAAACAAAACCAATTTCTTTGTTTCTTTGAAACGCTAATTCATCTTCTCCTAAGTTTGACACGTCAGTGCCATTTAAAAAATATGTACCGGTAGTTGGGGTATCTAAAAGTCCGATAAGATGCATTAGTGTTGATTTTCCGCTTCCCGATCTTCCGGTAATTGCCAAAAAATCTCCTCTTTTAACTACTAAATCAATATCTTTTAAGGCCGTGGTTCCGACATCCGCGCCTGTATAGACTTTGGTAATGTTTATCATTTCTATGATGTCATCTGTTGTTTTCATGAAGATTAATTTTTAACTATTAAATTTTGAGGAACTGAAGTTGGGTCAATCGCAACAGTATCCCCTTCGGACAGGCCCGATAAAACTTGTGCTTGCGTATCGTTTTGTAGTCCTAAAACTAATTTTGTTTTTACAAAGCCTTTAGATGTTTTAACGTAGACATAATTATTATCAATTATGTCGGATGATTGAATTGCTAAAACATTTTGCTTAGCGTTGATTATGATATCTGCATTGCCGTTCATTCCGACTCTATAGTTATTATTTTGAGCAAGATTTGCATTAACAAAAAAGGCGTTTCCCCCAGAGGAGGTTAAATGACTTACGAAATCGATATTGTTAACGTTTAGTTTAAGATTATCATTGGGAAATGAATCAAGTGAAACAGTGGCGATTTGCCCATTTTTTATTTGTCCGATGTCTGCTTCATCAACTTCCATTTTAAAATCTAAAGAGTTGGGATCGGTAATCGTAAAAGTTGTTGTTGGGTTAACATTTACCCCCGCCGTAGCAACATCAGCCCTTGTTACAATTCCCGCAATTGGAGTAGTAAGAATAGATTGTTGCCTAACTAAGTCTTGAAGCTCAACTGAATAAACGGCTTTATTCAAATCAAATTGGTTGTCCTGCAAGATACGTTTTAGTTGTAGATTTAAATTATTAACATCGAGATTATTCGGATTGTTGTTTTCCATATTTGTTTCGAAACTATTTCTTTGTTGGGAATAATTGGCTAAAGCAATCTGCAAGTTTTTCTGAACCGTTCTTTGATCTAAGGTTGCAATAGTTTGATAAGCATTTACCGTATCTCCATTTTTAACACCAAGGTATGTAAGGGTTCCGCCTAATTGAAAAGTTAAATTAACTGAATTTTTTGCTTCAATGTTGCCGGTAACAGAAACAGTTTTAATAACATCTTGAATACTTGCAGTTTCCGTAAGGATAGGTTTTGAGGACTTTGGAAATAAAACGAAACCGAAAACTAATAAAACTACGATTACAATAATTGAGATTATTTTATGATGCCAAACGAGGTTTTTTAGCTTTGATAATAAATTCTTTATTTTCCCCACCTTAACATCATACTAAATAAAGGTAACTTTGCAAAGAGGAGGTCATGCGACATTCGTCTCTTCTAGAGCAGCCCTTCTTTTTTTAACTGTTAATTCGCTACACATAGCGAGTATACATATTTTCCTGGTTGAGTATCCTTCTAATATCAAGTGATCGATAATTGTAACCCTTTCTTCTCCTCCCTTTGCTTTTTGAATTTCTCCCGATTTGATTAGTCTGCTTCTTATATTTTTAGCCAGACCATAATCTATGTCAAGAATGCTAGAAACTTTTCTTGGGGATTTCGTTCCTTGTGCATCCAATTCCTTTACTTGGTTTTCTATCATTGCTGGGTTATAAGGCATAAGACTCTCATCATTTATCTCATCGTCGATCCCTCTTAACTTATTCTGACGTCGTCTGTTTGCCCTTCTCCACTGAATCAGTCTTCTTGCCTTTCTTCTTTCAAGTTCTTCTCTGGCTTTTGCTTGTTCTCTTTTAATTTTTCTTCTTGCCATTTCTTCGGGAGAGTTTTGAAAAGTATCAAGCGACTTATTAAATAGATCAACATAGGAATCAAATCTAGTGTTATCCAAGGCAGTCTTTATTGCATTGAGCATTCTAGTTCGCATCGTAAAATCTGCATTTAACCAAAATTGTCCCAAATGTCCTTCGTGTTGCCAGATTAATAGCACGGTTAATTGAAATGTTTCCTTTGGCTCAAACGGGGCTCTATTTAATACTTCGTTTAAGATATGACTTACCCCAGCATTAATTCCTCTAGAATTGCGATAACGCTCAATTTCTATATTTAGTTGCTGTTGAGAGCTCGATAAATCGACTGCTAAAGGTCTTTCAACCATAATGTTGGGGATTATAGTATTATTTGAAGCTTAAATCAATGAGACGGGTTTATGTAAAAGAGGAACTAAGCAGCTTGCTCTGTTTCTTGATTACCGGCTGCGTATACAGTGTGCCATTCTAAAAATCCTCTCGTAATGGGAAAAACGTCTTTTGGCTTTGTGATTTCGCCCATTCCTCCTGTTTTCTTTAACGTTTTTCTAGTATTCATCATCCATTCATATTCAGGTTCGCTTAGTACGTCTCCGAGTGGCGCACTGAAAACACCTCTGGTAATGAACTCTTCAATCTGAGGAAAAATATGTTCATGAATTGCCGCAATCGTAGATAGAGATCTAGTATCTCCTCTTGGAACAAATACAAATTTGGGAGCTTCTGTATTACCCGCATAAAAAATAAATTCGTTTGTTTAATTAATAAAACCTAGGGTATAAGAAAAGAATAAACCTGTTAAATATGCCTTGTCAATAGGTCTTAGCAATATCAAGATTATTTTGCGAGAATTGTCAGGTAAAGCCAAATATTGTATACTAAGCACGAGGGCCGCTAGCTCAACTGGTAGAGCAATTCCCTCTTAAGGAATAGGTTCAGGGCTCGAATCCCTGGCGGCTCACTGAAAAATCCCAGATGTTCTTACATAGGGGATTTTTTAATGACCTGATGAGATTTGTTCCGAATCTCAAGCGCAGCGCGATGCTGGACGCGAAGCGGAGCATGTACCTGGCGGCTCACTAATTTGGTTTTAGTGAAAATACCCCAAAACTGAAACTAAATTCAGTTCGAAAAAAATTAGTGTACGATATCGGCAAATACCACCAGACGTTTGCTATAGCTTTTTATAGCTCCATCCCATACGCCATCGCAAGTTATAAGATTAAGATAAGCGCTGCCGCTACCGCTAAACACATCATTTGCGTATCCGGGGTCATAAATACGACTTTCTCTAACTACGAAGGGAATAGTTTTCCCCCTAGCGTCTTTTATATACAATTTATCTCCTTTTTTTAACTTATTTAAATTAGTAAACACTCCTGCTTCACCATTTTCTCCATCAAAGTGTCCGGCAATAACAGCGCTGCCCCTTTCCCCGGGACGCGGCCCAAGTTTGAACCATCCCACGTTGGTAGCATTACTTGGAACTTCCAGCTCTCCTTTAGTAGTAACGCCTAGATTTTGAATGATGGCATTTACATTGATTACGGGTATTATCAGACGCACAGGCAATCCTAGAGAGACCGTGCTTACTATTTGGCTTTGAAATGCTGAGCCTTGAAGTGCCGTTTTCTTATTTGCAACTTGGATAAAATAAAAAAGAAGTAATAGGAATGATAGAAAAAATACTGTAAAGACTATTATCAACAGTAGTCTTTTAACATGAGTTTTCATTCCTGGATTAAAAACTATATTTTTTTTGAATTAAAATAAAGAGGACTGAAAATACTGCAAAGATGCCGGCTGGAATGTACAATGGGATATTATTTTTGTGAGGAGCAAACCCTGTATTTGGCAGACTCGGTGCTCCAGCAAGCATTGACGGTCCATAAGTTCCTATCGAGCAATTGTTTGTGGCTGCGACTTGAACCCAAATTGGCTGATTAGCAGGAAGACCATTTATGGTAGTTGAGAATCCTGTGACACTTACATTGTATGGCCGACTCCCACTTGTCAAACCATACTCAACGTTAAAAGTATTTATTCCCGCATAGGGACCCCAACTGATAAAGATACTCGTTGGGCTAATTCTTTTTGAATCTATTATAATCGGCACAGTTGTAATCAGAGGCGCTATGCATGGAGCCACGCTGTTTGTCGAAGATGATGAGCTAGAACTGGCGGCAGCCCCACAAGTCGGTCCAGAAATAGTATTAGTGTCCATCGTTACTGAACCGGTTTGCGCGAAAGCTCGACCATTTAAGGTTGCCCCAGTTGCCATAGTGATGGACGTGGATGCAAGAATATTTCCTATTAACGACGTATTTGTACCAAGAGTCGCAGAGCTGACTACTCTCCACCATACGTTGCATGGGTCGCCACCTACAATATTAGCGGTGCCTGAAGTAATAAGATCGGACGATGATTTAAAAATCCAGACCCCTGACCCACTAAGGGTGAGTGTTCCCGTTAAGTGAAATGAGTCCGCACAGTAAACGCCCGGCGTGAGGTTTAATCCCACCAAATCCTTAGTACCTGCGTAAGTAGTAGTACAAGTCTGATCAAGAGTACCAAATGCAGTCAGATTATCAGCTTGAGCCGCTATAGCGCTGGAGTCGTTGGAATGTAAATGAACAGCGTTATTGCCCCCGGCGACACCTGGAGGAAAACCAACAATTGCGGATCCTGTGTTAACACCCACGTCTCCGGTGGTAGTGGTATTGCCGGTATTAGTCACTGTCTCGTGACCCAAAACTGAGTAACTCGTTGACCCAACTAATGTAGGCGAAGTAGCTGCATATGCTTTATGGACAGAGAGCATAAAAACAAACTGCATTGCAATAATGAGGAATAATGCTATCAACTTTAACTTCATAAAAGATATGCCACGAATTTGTAACATATATAGTATATATACCTTTTAATTTGTAAGTCAAGCAGCAAAGCCCAAACCTCTCGGTTCTGAAACTGCTGAAAAGTATTATAAATTCTGATAAAATGTTTACATGCGCCTGTAGCTCAATGGATAGAGCACTTCGCTTCGGACGAAGGGGTTGGGGGTTCGATTCCCTTCAGGCGTACTTGATGCAAAATCGTCTTCTCGAACATCGAGAATAGCTTGATATTGCGGGCTAAACTGCTGATTTGACAGGCCAGAATATCGCCAGGCTAGCCCAGTAGGACATATCGAACCGATAAGTACTTTACGCTCACCTGGCTCCGATTTTATATAAGTTTTACCTAAATCCTTAAACTTTTCTTTCATAAATTTTTCTACATCTTCATATTTATACTTATCAAATACTGTTTTGCCTAAAACAATTTCAGCAGCAGATATCCTATCGCTTATGATCTTGATTTGCTCTTGATACACGTCGTCTGTATAAGTGCCATCAATATTTTTATCAACTACAATTTGCCTTTTATTTTTTTGTTGTGTTATATCTAATTCTGCATTTTCTCTCTTTGCCATTAATGAAGAATAGCTTTTATTAAAGTCTCTTTTTAAAAGCATTAAGAAAAGCTCAAGTTTTTCTTTGGGAGGAGTAATACCGCGTAAAAATTCAATCAGTGAATCGTTAAGCACTTGAACTTTAATAGATGGTGCTCCACAGCGGTTTTTACAAATATAATAAGCGTATTTTTTTGATCTTCCCTTACTCCATCCTCCGGATAAATTCCCACCACACTGGCCACATTTAATAGTTCCTCTAAGAGGAAAATCTGGATTATTTTTAAGTCTTTTTCCGATTGTCATGCCACATCTATTTCTTCCGTCGATAATTGATTGTACTTTGTAGAATTGTTCTTCCGTTATCATTGGAATATGCTGTCCTTTTACTTCTTCTTTATATTTAGGTGAGGTAATAATACCCATGTAAAATTTATGGCGAAATATTCGATCTACTGTTTGCGCCCTTAATTTATGTTCTTTGCCGAAAACAAACGTTCGAAGACCCCATTTATTCATAATTTCAGCCATTTCAGACATACTTTTAGTACCTGTAGCTACTAAGCTCCACGCTTTTTTCACTTTGTCGAAAGAAGCATCGTCCTTAATTACATATCCGTTCTTTATGATGTATCCCAGAGGTGGTTTTGCAAGACAGAGACCAGCTAAAAATCTTGCTCTCATTCCATTTTTAGATCTTTCGCTTCGAACATCATTATCCATTTGCGCAAATCCGGCAAGCATTGTTTCAATTAATTTATCAGTTGGACTATTACCTGTTGGTTCGGTTGCAGATGCTAGAGTAACGCCATATTCAGCAAGCTTTTTTCTAATTGCCAGATAATCCGCAGTTTGGCGGGACAATCTATCCACTCGATATACAAATACTGCATCAACAGTCCGACGATTCTTTCGACAAAACTCCAAAAGCTTAATTAAGGTAGGTCTTCCGGTGATTGTTTTAGCAGATCTTCCCTCTTCCCGAAAAACCTCGACAATCTCAAATCCACGTCGAGTTGCTTCTCTTCGACATATTTCCTCTTGAGTGCCAAGAGAAAAGTTTTCAACCTGTTCTTCG
>CABEBT010000002.1_pt1 | contig 24395 bp, 19 predicted proteins | sample 3132661 | NCBI WGS metagenome assembly CABEBT01 (sample SAMEA5534346, study PRJEB31848) | metagenome | biome: tundra; feature: field; material: soil | place: USA | collected 2013-05 | depth 0.45 m | reverse complement strand
TTACCTTACTATTCCTTCGGTTTTAATCTTTGGAGTAAGTACTTTTGCAGTTAGATTGCCATCGGCAATTTTTGGCATAATTTCTGTTTTTGCAGTTTTTTGCTTAGTTAAAGAGCTTTTTAAGGAAAATAAATACAAAGATCATCTGGCATTACTTGCAGCGTTTCTGTTAGCAATTTCTCCTTGGTCTTTGCAGTTTTCCAGAGTGGCTTTTGAATCCAATGTCGGTGACGCTCTAAATCTATTAGCGGCTCTATTTTTAATTAAAGGACTAAATAGCAGGCGCTGGTTTTTATTCGTTTCCGCCTTATTTGTAGGGCTTAGTATTTATGTTTATCAGAGTGAAAAAGTATTTACACCGCTTTTTGTAGTAATGCTTTTAATAATCTATTGGAGAAGGTTATTGCAAATTCCTAAAAAATATCTGTTTGCGGTTGTGGTCTTTGGCTTAATTGTAGTTTCCCCAATGCTTATTTATATTACAACGAATAGGGCAGCTCTACTTAGGGTAACAGGAACAAGCATCTTCTCTTCTCAAACAGAGCTGTTAAAGAATGATATTACAAAATTGCAACAAGACGTAATAAATCACGATAAAATTGGAATGGTCTTGGATAACCGCAGGTTTGTTTTTGCCGCAACTGTAGTTTCCGGATACATTTCTCATTTTGATCCTAATTGGCTGTTTATAACCGGAGATATTTCTAGACATCACGCTCCGGGGATGGGATTACTTTACCTTTTTGAAGTACCTTTTATTTTATTTGGAATTTATATGTTATTGTTTGGCGATTTTGATAAAAAAACAAAACTGGTTATTTTTGGTTGGTTATTATTAGCGCCTATTCCGGCTTCTATTACAACGGGAGTTCCGCATGCAGTTAGAACCTTAAATTTTTTACCGACTTGGCAAATTCTTTCCGCTATAGGTATTTTGTATTCCTTCATTTTCTTTAATAAATACAAAAAAATGAAATATGTGTTCTATCTTATTTTTGCCGCGGTTTTTGTTTTTAATGTCGCATACTATTTAGATCAATATTTTGTGCAGCAAAATTATTATTCTTCCCAGGATTGGCAATATGGGTATCAGCAAGCAGTAGATGAAGTTAAAGCTATCGGAGGCAATTACCATCAGATTATTATTTCCGATAAAGCGCCGTTGGATAAATCCTATATATTTTTCTTATTTTATCTTAAATATCCGCCGCAAGAATATCAAATACTAGGAAAAGATAGTTCTGGTGGTTTTACTTCTCATCATTCTTTTGGAAAATATACATTTAGACCGATTGATTGGAATAAAGACTCAAAACTTAAGAATACTTTAATCATTGGAAATCCTGACGAGATTCCTAGCGGAGTTGGAGTAATTAAAACAATTTATAATTTGAATGGAAGTCCGGCAATAAAAATTATTGGAACATGAGAAAAGAATTTATTAATAATGATTAAGGTATTTAAAAAAACAGGGAAACTATTGCTTAAAAATAAGTACTTAATAATTTTAATCGGAATATTTGCGTCGGAAATATTTTTTAGATTTTATCAAATGGATATAAAAAATCCTTTTGGTTATGACCAAGTTGATAATGCGTGGGCTGCAAAAAATATTATAGTAAATCATGGGTTTCCCTTGGTTGGAATGGTTGCTAAGGGAAATAGTAACATCTACATTGGACCGGCTTATTATTACATGATAGCCGTTGCGTATTGGATCTTTAATTTAAACCCAATTGCGTCCGCAGTAATGGCAGGACTAACTAGCATCTTTACATTCTGGGTAATATTTTATGTCGCCAAGAAAATGTTTTCAATGGAGGTGGCATTATTTGCGGTATTTATTAATACTTTTTTTCTTCCGGCAATTATGTTTGATAGAGTACAATGGCCGGTTAATTTTATTCCTTCAATTTCTTTGTTAATATTTTATGTTTTATACAAAATAACCTTAGGAGACGTAAAAAAAATTATTGTGCTTGCTCTTCTAGTTGGGTTTTCTTTTAGCATTCATTTTACTTCAATTTTCTATCCGGTTATTATTATTTTAGCTTTACCGTTTTTCCCTAGAAACAGAGAAACCATAAAATATATTCTTTTAGCAGTGCCGTTGTTTTTACTGTGTTTGATGCCTAATATTATTTATCAACTTCAGCAAAAATCCGGTGGGTCAAATTTTACATCTTATTTGCATGATTATTATCATGGTTTCCATTTAACAAGAGTGAAGCAGCTTACCGGAGATGCCTTAATACAGTTTAATGCCTATTCATTCATAGATAAGCTTGTGCCGTTAAAATTTATAATCGTTCCTTTATTTTTCCTAGCTTATCTTTATAAGTCCGTTAGTAGAGAAAAACTTATTTTTTGTTACCTTATTTTGCTTTGGTTTATCGTTCCTTGGTTTGTTTTTGCGATGTACAGCGGAGAAATAAGTGATTACTATTTTTCAATAAATAGATTCATAGCTCTTTTAATCGTTGCATATTTTTTTGGGAGAATTTGGAAAATAAAAAATGTGATTCCTAAAATTGCTGTAATAATAGTGCTTATTTACATAGCTTTTATAAATGTAACAGCATATCTTCCCTATAAAGATAATAGTTTGGCAGAAAGAGAGAAGGATATCTTACAAAAAATTGACCGGGGAGAAATAATCCACCTTCAAGTCGGTGTTCCTGATTCATACGTATACTATTATTACATGATGCAAAAAGGAATAGATCCTTATCCCGTTAGAAAATAAATCTGGGAGGATCTTTATGTTTGTAAAAAGGAAGCTTTCTTAGTATCATATCTTGTATGAAACAAACTCTTTCGGTAGCTATTGCAACTTTTAATGAGCAGGAAAATTTGGCCGCCTGTTTAGATAGTGTTAAGGGACTTGCAGATGAGATAGTTATAGTTGACGGCACTTCTTCCGATAAGACAGTTGAAATTGCAAAAAGTTTTGGGGCTAAAGTTTTAGTTAAGGATAATCCTCAAATGTTTCATATCAATAAACAAAAAGCGATTGATATGACAACTTGCGATTGGATACTGCAATTAGATGCAGATGAAAGGGTTAGTCCGAAGCTCGCAGACGAGATAAAAAAATTTATAAACATGACGGACGAAGAAATAGAAGATTATCAAAAAAGTATTCCAAGACTTAAGCTATTCCAGAAACACCAAAAGCTAATTGAAGAAAGAGACGGAAAAGTTGGAAAATTGGATAAGCAATTTGCAGCATTTTTTCTGCCCCGTGCAAATTTTTTCTTGGGTAGATATTTAAAATCAGGAGGAGTTTATCCTGATGGTGTAATTAGATTATTTAAAAAAGGAAAAGCTTATTTGCCATGCAAAGACGTGCATGAGCAATTTGAGGTTGATGGAAGAGTCGGTTGGATGCAAAATGATCTTTTACACTTCGATTCTCCAACCTTTAAAAAATATATGACCAGAAATAGGAGATATACCTCTTTTATAGCTACTCAATACAAACAGGAAAAGCTTCCTAAAAACTTAATAAATTTATCTAAATATGTTTTATTCTTGCCTGTATATTGGTTTTTAATGACCTTTATTAGGCATAAAGGTTTTAAAGATTCGTGGCAGGGTTTTGTCTTTTCATTTTTTTCAGCGCTTAGATTTCCAATATCTTACATTAAGTATTTAGCCTTGTGAAGAATAAACTTTTTTGGCTGATAGCCTTTATAATTTGGCTTTTAGTTGCAATTATAAACTTATATCCAATAATCTCTGGGAATATTCCTTTCTGGTACGATCCAGCCAGGGATATGCTAAGCGCTTGGGATAATCTCCATAAATTAACACTGATTGGATCCACGTCGGGAATTCCGGGTATTTTCTATGGACCATATTGGATTTGGTATTTAAGTGTGTCTGTTTTTTTCTCAAAAGATCCTCGCTTTGCAACATTTATTGTGTCCTTTATTCCTTACATGTTTTTCTTTCCGGTAGTTTTATATCAATTTAAAAATTATTTTAATAAATATATTCTTCTTATCCTTTGGGTACTGTTTATACTTAGTTCTAAAGCTTATGTACTTTTTATTTGGAACCCTAATAATTCACCGCTACTATTTTTATTATCAAGCTATCTAATTTTATCTGCGGTTAGTAAAGAAAAGACCTTTAGCTGCCTAAAGCAAATTTTATTAGCTGGTATGGTTGCCGGATTAGCATTAAACATTAATATTGCTTTCGGAGCTGTTTTTGCGCTAAGTTCTGTTCTGTTTTTGTTTTTAAATACAAGTTTTTTATTAAAAAAGACTTTTAAATTAAAAATTCAACAATTCTTCTTGCAATTGCCTGCATTTTTAATTGGTATCTCTATAATGTTTTTGCCTTTTTTCATTTTTGAAATTAGACACGGATTTGAACAAACAAAATCCGTTTTAACAGCTTTAGTCACGGGTGGAGGAGGAATAGTAACTGTTCACGGGTTAACAAAGCCACAAATTATTGAAAGTTTTTTTACACGATGGGCGCAACTTCTGCAACTATCATCTAATTTGAGTTTAGTTGTCTTAGTTGCTTTAGTAATTATTCTCGTAGTGCTGTTCTTAAAAAAGAAAGTTATTTTTTCCCCGCCAGAAAGAAGAATGCTCTTATTCCTTTTGTGTCTTAGTGTGGGTTGCTTGGGTCTTTATTTATCGGTACACAATCCGGTATGGGATTACCACTTTATCGGAATAGAAGTATTATGGGTTTTGCTTTTAGGAGTTTTCCTAACAAAAATACCTTTTTTGCGATACGTTGCTTATGGATGGATTGTGTTCTTGCTTGTTATGCAAATTGTGGGCTTTTGGACAATGTTACATACGCCAGTTTTAGGAGCAAGTTCTTTAACAACAAAAGAATATATTGTTAATACAATTGCAAAAGACGCGAAAGGAAAAACATACAGCGTATATGCTTATAGTCCCTCAATCTATGTCTATGAATATACGTATCTTTTCCGTTGGTTAGCGAATAAAGATGTTCCGTATGATCCGTCTGTAATCGTTAAGAAAGGGGATGTTTATCTTATTCTTTCTCCGGATAAGCAATCTGCTCTTGATGATTTTGTTAATTATCGCACTCCTTCTAAGCTTTATAAAACCGTAAAAACATTATCTATTCCAGACGGAACAATTATATTAAAGCGGTCTCTATTGGAATAACTATATTTATTCTGCATATCTTGTTATAATTTGGAATATAGTTCTATATGAAAGAATTTATTGAAAAACACGCGCTACTTTTAATTTGTATTCTATTTGTAGTTGGGTTTTTACTTAAGTCAGTTAATCTTTGGGGAAATATTATTTTTACTTATGATCAGGGTAGAGACGCACAAAGAATTGCCGACATCATTCTTTTACATGATTTTAAGTTAGTTGGACCGGAAACAGATATCCCCGGTGTATTTAATGGTCCATTGTTCTATTACTTACTTGCTCCTGTTTATGCGATATTTCGCTTTAATCCGAACTTCGTAGCTTTATTTATGCTTTTCATTAATGCTGTTTCTGTTTTTATTTTATATGGTTTTTCTCAAGTCCTATTTAAGAATAAAACAGTTGGTGTAATTGCGGGTTTCTTATGGATTATTTCTTATGAGCAGGCAAATTATGCGCGATTTATCTCCAACGCTTCATTGATGGAAATTTCTGCTCTTATTTTTTTCTTAGGATTAGCGCTGTATTTTATAAAAGAAAAAAATATTGGATTTCCGCTTAGCATAATTGGATTTTGCCTCGGAGTACAATTTAATTTTTACCTAATTTATTTAGTGATTTTTTATCCATTATGTTTAATGCTCTTTAAGAGGAAAATGATTGACATTAAAAATGCCTTAGCAAGCTCAGCCTTATTAATTGTATTCTTCTTACCATTTGTCATAGCAGAGTTAAAATGGCATTTTCAGGCAATTCATTCTCTTTTAAATTTTGCGGTGGGTCAAAGCTCTCTTCGAACAGTAACAGATAGTCTTGGAAGCTATTTACAGTCTTTTGCAGGGCCAATTTATAACTCAATATTTTCTTTTAATTTTTTTGTAGGGTTTTTAATAACGGTGGCTCTGATTATATATTCCTATTTTATGGTAAAAGATAAAAAAGTTCTTACCTTTTTTTATCTTTGTTTGTTTTCGACATTACCGCTATTTGGTTTTAGTACTGGAGTTTTACAAGGAGAAGTAATTAATAGTCCAATTTTGCCGTTGTATACACTGCTTTATGCGCTTGGAATTGTTTCGCTTTTTAATTCACGTAACTATAAATTGCTTGGTGTCGGACTTTTAGTAATTATTATTTTTTCAAATGCGACTTTGTTTATTCGTAATCACTTTGTAGATACTACAGTATTTAATACTCAAACGCTTCTTTTAAAAGATGAGCAAAATGCGATTGAATATACTTATAAAACTTCACAGGGAAAGCCGTTTAGTATTTGTGCTATTACTAATCCTCTATTTATTAATGCTCTTTGGGGCTATTTATATAATTGGTATGGATTAAATAAGTATGGGTATTTGCCATTTTGGTCAGGACAGCCACAGTACTTTACAAGGAATGCCTTGCAGTATGATATAGATCATACGCAAAATAGATATCTGATCATAGAGCCATTAGGAGGCCTTCCCCGATATGCATTATCGGCAACAATTTATCTGGAAGATAATACTTCTAAGCTTGATGAGGTAAAGCAATTTGGTAGTATTACGGTGCAAAAAAGAACTCTTCAGTTAGATCCGCATGCGTTCATTAACACACAAAAATTGACAAAAAGTGAGATTGCAAATCTAAAAACCCTTATTAATCATGAGCCTCGTTATACGTGTTACACTACTTATTCTCAAAAACAGTAATAAATGATAGACTTAAGTTGGTTTTAAGATACTTATGAAAGTTTTAGTAACCGGTGGCGCAGGGTATATTGGCAGCTTTATGACCAAACGTCTTTTAGACGATGGTTATGAAGTGACAATTGCCGATAGCTTAGAAAGAGGATATCGAGAAGCGGTAAATCCAAAAGCTACGTTTTTTGAAGGAAATCTTTTGGACAAGGCCTTCGTACACGAATTATTCAAAAATAAGTTTGATGCCGTAATACATTTTGCCGGATTTATTTCAATGGGTGAATCAATGGAAAACCCGCATTTATATTTCGAAAATAATGTTTTTCCGGCATTGAATATGCTAGAGGAAATGTCTAAAACCGGAAACAATAATTTGATCTTCTCTTCTTCTGCCGGTGTTTATGGAAATCCGGAGATAGTACCAATCCCCGAAAGTAGTAGAACAACTCCAACTAATCCATACGGAGAAAGTAAGTTGATGGTGGAAAAACTAATGAAATGGTATGGAGAGACAAAAGGCATCTCAACGGTTGCGCTAAGGTATTTTAATGCTTCAGGTGCAGCCCTGGATGGTCTGATGGGAGAAAATCATATGCCTGAGGGGCATATAATTCCCAACATTATAAATGCTTTAAAAACTAATAAGCCATTTAATTTATTTGGCACAGATTACAAAACCAAAGACGGAACCTGTGTTAGAGATTACATTCACGTTTTAGATTTAGCCGAGGCGCATATGTTAGCAATTAAAAAGTTACAAGAAACGCCTGGTAATTATACCTATAACGTGGGAACAGGAAACGGATACTCGAATAAAGAAATTATTGAAATGGTTAACAAGGTTTCAGGGCAAACAGTGCAAGTTGCAGAAGTTCCAAGACGCCCCGGCGATGCAGATGAATTATTCGCAGATGTAAGCAGGATAAAATCAGAATTGGGATTTGTCGCAAAATATTCAGATTTGGAAACTATTGTTAAAACCGCATGGCAATGGCACAACAAACAAAGTTAAAACTTAAAACTCTAAATCTAAAATTATTATATAAGGCAGTTTTTGTTGTTTTAATTGGAATAATTCTTTTTAACGTATTCTCGGTTGTTTTACAGCAAAAAGAAAAATACTTCACTTTTAATTATCAAGCAAATTACTCCTCTCTTCAAAGAACTTACTACGCATCGATTTATAAAGATAAACACGGAACTTGGATTCCTGATGAAATTATCTATTCTTATGTAGGCGGCGCCTTGGTAAAAGGCAAAAGCCCAATTCTTTTAAATCCAGAGGTTCCACCGCTTGGAACATATATTATTGGTCTATCAACAGTAATTTTCAATAATCAGTACATTGTAATCGTGTTTTTTGCTTTGCTGTCGTTATATTTAATGTATCTAATTGGGAAACAGATTTATCCTTCAAAACTAATTGCTTTAATTCCACCAGTATTATTTTCTTTTGAGCCAATGTTTAAAAACCAATTAATTTACACTCCCTTATTGGATATTATCCAATTAACTTTTTTACTCGCAGTATTTTATTTTTTAAACAAGGCGTTACAAACTAAAAGTAGATTTTTGCTTTATGCTGTTTTGTTAAATGTATTTTTGGGTTTCTTTATTTCTACGAAATTTTTTGGAACCGGAATAACTGTTGTTGTTGCTATTTTAGCAACATTTTTTATTCACAGGGAGTGGAAGAAATTAGCAATTACTCTGCTGACAATGCCTATTTCAATAATAATACTTTACGCTACTTATTTTAGAGTACTTCTTGATGGGTATCCTCTAAATAGATTCTTTGGAATCCAGAAGTGGATTTTTCTTTATAATTCGGGGCATTTAAGAAATCCGTTAAGTATTTGGCCTTTATTGTTCTTAAACAAATGGTATGTATCATCCGGGAAAAATATTGTTTCATTTGATCCGCAGTGGTTAATATTATGGCCGATTATTACAAGTATTTCTCTTTTAACGGCTTTAGCGTCTGTACTAAAAAGGCTTTGCAGGAGAGAGGTGGAGCCCATGCTTATCTGGATAATTGCATATTTATTGTTAATGAGTCTTGTAGATGCTAATGCCCGTTATTTTGTAATTCTTATGCCAATATTGTATATGATTGCTTTATACGGGATAATGGAGCTAGTGCAGAGCAAGAAATTTATAAAGTTAATAAGATTTAGAATATGAAGATTGCAATTGATATTTCCCCATTAGGAACTGGGCATAAAGTTAGAGGAGTAGGTTTTTATTTGGAGCATCTTAAAAACGCTTTAATAAAATATTTTCCCCAGAATGATTATGTATTTTTTCAAAGAGGCGAAAAATTAGCAAATGATGTTAAAGTAATCCATTTTCCTTATTTTGAACCATTCTTCTTAGCACTTCCAATTTACAATAAATTTAAAACAGTTGTAACGGTGCATGATTTAACGCCAATAGTTTTTCCGCAGGCTTTTCCAAGCGGTATTAAAGGAAAACTTAAATGGCAGATGCAAAGATTTGCCTTAAAACGGGCAAGTGCTGTAATTACCGATTCAGAGTCTTCCAAGAAAGATATTAAGAAGTACGCGGGAGTTAGAGAAAATAAGATCCACGTAATTTATCTAGCGGCAGGAGAACAGTTCATTAAACTGAAAACTGAAAACGTAAAACTGAAAGAGATTGCAAAGCGGTATGGGTTGCCGGAAAAGTTTGTGCTTTATGTTGGGGATGTAACTTGGAACAAGAATTTACCAAGATTAATAGATGCTATTAAAGAGGCAAAGTTACCATTAGTAATGGTAGGTAAAAGTTTAGTTTCTGAAGATTATGACAAAAGTAGTCCTTGGAATGCGGATTTAAACAGAGTTAATGAATTAACAAAAGGGGATAGTAATATTATGAGATTAGGTTTTGTTTCGGGAGAGGAATTAGTGCAGCTTTATAACTTAGCAACAGTTTTTGTAATGCCGTCTTTATATGAAGGTTTTGGTTTGCCAATCTTGGAAGCAATGGCTTGTGGGTGCCCTGTAATTACCACTAGGGAAGGTTCGCTTGCAGAAGTTGCAGGAGATAGTGCTTTATATGTAGATGCTTATGACATGGAAAGCATTGCTAATGGCATAAAGAAAGTTTTTGACAGTGAAAAATTGCAGAAAGAATTATCGGAAAAAGGCTTAGAGAATGTTAAGCGATTTAGTTGGAAAAAAACAGCCTCTGATACGCTTGAAGTGTATACGCAAGTTGTTAAACCATAATAATGGTATTCTATTAATTTTAAAACATTTTAAGCACGGAGTCTTATAGTTGACATTCTGCTTTTCGTTTGCTATTATCCCTACATTATGCCAGAAGGTGCTCCAAGACATAGTTCACGGATAGGTGAACCCACGGTGGAATTTCCACCTACACCTTGTGGTGTAAGAATAAAAACTCATGAATGGCCAGACCGAGGCACAGGGATGATATCTAGAGAGGGAACATTTATGTCGGTACATATGAGATGCGATACTTGTCCAGCGGTTAAAATAGACGAAACACTTCACGCAAATTTGACTGATAAAGATGTAGAGGCTACAAGAGTTCAGTTAAGAGAAGATGCAGCAGCAGTATTTTTAGGTGGTTGTAGTAAGTTATCGGATTCAGAGCGAAAAGACCCCACCAATCTTCCCTCAAAATTACGCCCTAATCAATAGATTTTCGTCCTAATTTCATCTCCTAATTGTTGTTAAGCTGTAAAATGGTTTAAAGTTCGAACTGTCTAGGACTTGATTTTGTGCGTAGCTATGGCATATTATGAACTGTAGGTTTAATTTATGAACATAGTGAAGAAATTATTGGGGCATGAGTTAATTAGTAACAGCGTTTATATCTTTATCGCATCCATGGTTGGAAACGTTTTAGCTTTTCTTCTAAACCTATTTTTAGCCAGAAGTCTTTCTTATGTAGATTATGGAATTTTTGCCAGTCTTATGTCTGTTATCGTCTTAGCATCTATTCCGGGTGCATCAATCAACACGATCTTGGTTAGATTTGCGACAGAATACTATAGTAAAGGACAGATTGATAAATTAAAGGATTTTTATAAAAAAGCTTTAAAGTTTATTTTTGCTTTTTCCCTGCTAGTTTTATTAGCATTTATTATTTTTTCCTCGTTAATAACAACCTTTCTTCACTTGGATAACTTTTGGTATGTAATTGTAGCCGGACTTTGTGTGGTGATGGGCTATATTCAAATTTTAAACTCGGGATTTTTGTATGGAATAATGAAATTCCGTTTTGTTTCATTCACTATCATTTTTAGTAGCTTTGTTAAATTAGGAGTTGGGGTTTTATTGGTGCTACTAGGCCTTAGAGCTTTTAGCGGTTTAGGAGCATTGCTTTTTATGGGATTAGCAGCATTTCTGGTCGCATTTATTCCGCTAAGGTTTATTTTTTCAAAGAAAATAGAAAGTGAAGTTAAAGTTCCTGCGAAAGAAATATTAAAATATGCATTTCCGGTTTTTATTACGATTTTGTTTATGACTTCTTTTACATCTATTGATGTAATTTTAGTAAAACATTTCTTAAGTCCTACAATGGCCGGATATTACTCGGGTATTTCATTAATTGGAAAAGTTATTCTTTACTTTACGGCAACTATTCCAACAGTTATGTTTCCTTTGTTAATTAAAAGACAAGCTGAGGGTAAAAATATTAATAACTTATTTTTGTTAGCAGTTTTATTGGTGTTATTGCCTTCGCTTTTAATTACCGGTGTTTATTTCCTCTTCCCGCACTTTATTATTACATTATTCCTAGGTGGAAGAGGTTACTTAACAATGGCTCCGTTTTTAGGACTGTTTGGTTTATTTATTACCTTGTATAGCGTGGTTAATATTTTTGTTAATTTCTTTCTTTCAATTAACAAAACAAAAATCATATCTTTGCTTGTGGGCGCAGCTCTTCTTCAAATAGTTTTACTTTGGATTTATCATTCAAATTTTTACCAAATTATATCAATTTCCATAATTGTATCAGCGCTACTTTTAATGGGTTTGATTCTTGCCTTTATTAAAAATCATACAAATAGTATTGATACTAAAAAGAACGCAGCTTTTATAAACACCCCAACGGAGAATAGTTTGTAAGATCCCCTCAAGAAATTAAAAATTAAGAATTAGAAATTAGAAATTCAAAATCACACTTTAATCTGTATATTTCTTTTTAGCTTGTTTTTTGGTATAGTATGCAACGTATTTATAATATATAGATGAAAGTAATAATACTTTGTGGAGGGATAGGAACACGTTTAAAAGAAGAAACAGAATTTAAACCAAAACCAATGGTGCTTATTGGAGGAAAGCCAATACTTTGGCATATAATGAAAATATATGCTCACTACGGATTTAACGATTTTGTAATTGCTCTTGGATATAAAGGGGATTATATAAAGGAATACTTCCTCAATCAGAAATTTTTTGCTCACGATTTTTCGCTTGGAACAAAAACAGGCCATTCAACAATACATAAAAATAAGTCTGCGACTCTAAGCGATGATTTTAAAATTACTTTTGCAGATACTGGTTTGGAGACACAACCGGGAGAAAGAATTTTAAGATGCAAAAAATATATACCAAAAGAAGATAAAAATTTTATGGTAACTTATGGAGATGGTGTTACAGATTTAAATATTAAAGATGTTTTAACGTTTCATCAGAAACAAAAAACAATTGGAACAATTACGGGTGTTCACCCTAGATCAAAATATGGATTAGTTAAAATGGACAAAAATAGTTTAGTTACTGGATTTGAAGAAAAGCCAGTACTAGCAGATTGGGTTAATGGAGGATATATGGTGTTTAATAAAAGTTTCTTTAACTATCTTGAAGTTGGACAAACAGAGCATCCCGCACTTAAGAAGTTGGCTAAAGAGCATAACCTCTCTATCTATAAACATGATGGATTTTGGTATTCCGTTGATACATTTAAAGAATTGGATGATTTAAATAGAATATGGGACGAAAATAAACTTTGGAAAGTATGGAAATAAAAGGCAAAACAATATTGATAACAGGAGGGGCTGGATTTATAGGGAGTCATTTAGTTGAAGAATTAATTAAACTCAAATCTCAAGTTTTTGTTATTGATATAAAAATTGATCCCGAGTCCTATTTTGCGAAAAATAAATTAAAGAGCATTTGCAAATTTAATTTGGTTGATATACGTGATAAAAAAGCAATTAAAAATTACTTTGCAAGAAATAAAATAGATTACATTTTTCATTTAGCCGCAGAGCCCATTGTTGAAAAGGCTTACGATAATCCTGTAGATACTTTTGAAACTAATATTATTGGCACTGTAAATTTGTTGGAAGAAGTTAGGATGAATAAAAAAATTAAAGGAATTATTGTTGCATCTTCGGATAAAGCATATGGTAAAACAAAAGCAGCGTATACAGAAGAATCACCATTAAAAGGGGATCATCCCTATGACGTTTCTAAATCGGCTATGGATCTTATTTGCCAAACATATTACAAAACTTATCAAACCCCTATTGTGATTACACGCTTTGGAAATGTTTATGGCGAAGGAGATGCAAATTCATCAAGGATTATTCCGGGGATTATGGAATCAATAATAAATAAATCAACTTTAAAAATAAGAAGTAACGGAAAATATATCAGAGACTATTTGTATGTAAAGGATGTTGTTGATGGATATATATTTTTATTAGAACATTTTGCAAAAGCTAATGGAGAAGCATTTAATTTTTCCTCAAAAGATACACTATCTGTTTTAGATTTGATAAAGAAAGCAGAAAAGATTTTAAATATTAGGATTAAATACAAAATCTTAAATATTGCCAAAAACGAAATTCCTTATCAACATCTTGATGATACAAAGATAAGAAAACTGGGATGGAAAAGCAATTATAATATTGAAAATTCTTTATTGCATATATTGGAATGGCAAAAAAACTAATCATGAAAATAAATATTCCTACAGTAATGGTTTCTCAACATCCGGATAATGCCAGTAAACCTTCTTGGCATACGGAAGCCTACATTAGGGATCATGATGAAGTTCAAGAATGTTTTAATGCTTTTTCTAAATTAGGAGTGTCTGAATATAAATGGGATTGGGAAGGAAAATTTGTTGATGAATCTGTTTTTGAAAGATTAGTTAGTACTTATCCTAGCTTCTTTCATAAAAATCAATTAGGTAGGGATAAATTTTTAACTTTCCGTCTGCCCGACTATAGAGTCCATACAGAATTTAGATTTGGAAGGGCGTTAATGGGAATAATAAGTGCAGCAGGACTTGCTAAAGAAATAGGATTTTGCTCTCCCCCAATATTTGAAGCGATATTATCCATGACTCAATCGGCGGAGGAAATAATTGCAATTCAGGAAGCCTTTATTGAATTAGCCAGTCTTAAACACCCTCTTTATAAAACAAATTTGATGAAAAATCTTAACATAATTCCGCTTTTTGAGGATGTGTATAGAATTATGGATTCCGCTACAATTTTAGATAAATATATTCATCTGCACAAAAGTAGATTTGGCGTATTTCCTTCTTATTTAAGACCTTATTTGGCTAGATCTGATTCTGCTTTAAGTTCTGGCATTGTCCCTTCTGTTTTAGCAATTAAATTAGCTTTATCTAAATATGCTCAATTTACTAAAGCAACAGGAATTAAGACATTTCCTATTATTGGTGCCGGATCTCTCCCGTTCAGGGGTGGTTCAACGCCTTATTCTGTCAGACAGTTTACAAAAGAATATAGCGGTATAAAGACTATGTTAGTACAAAGTGCTTTTCAATATGATTTTCCGCAAAAAGATGTTTTAACTGCAATCGGTCAAATAGATAGAATTTTACCTAAGAGTAAAGCTTTAATAATTAGCAGCAAGGATGAAGAAAATATAAGGAAGGTAATTGCCGATTTTGAACCTTTTTACCAAAAAACTGTTAAAAAGATTGGACCAACTGTGTATAGCATTGCCACGTATATGCCGGCAAGGCGGGAAAGATTAAAGCATACAGGACTTCTTAAATATCCCAGAGAAATACAAGGAGTTAAAATACCACGTGCGATAAATTTTACAGCTTCTCTTTATTCTATTGGTATTCCGCCCGAGTTTATCGGAGTAGGAAGAGGTTTAAAGGCAGTTAAAAAGCACGGTAATTTATCAGTAATTGAAAAGACATATTTTAATTTTCATGCTGACTTAGAAAGAGCCGGGCATTATCTAAATAAAAATGTTCTGTCCGCACTAGCTAAGAAATCAATAGGATGGAGAGAAATACAAGAGGATATAAAAATAATAGAAGCGTATTTAGGTCATAGGTTTATGCCGGAAACGCCAGAGGAAAAAGCTCATCAAGTTTTTAGCGAAAGTATCTATGAAAGATTTACGAAAGGCATAGAAATGACGGATCTTATTGAAGAGGCGGCAGTGTTAAGAAGAAGTTTGGGATAGAATAAATTTGCCGGAACACGGGTAAGGGTATATGATTATTAAGTAAGGTTATTAATGGATAAAGTGTAATTTACATAATGAGACCGAAAAATTTAAGAACTAAAATATTTCTTGACAGCGGAAATCCTTCAGACACTAAAGTAGCTGTGGGACTCCTCGGATTTTTAGATGGTCAAACTACGAATCCTTCTTTAATTGCAAAAAGCTCAAAAGCTGTAGAAAAAATTGAAAAAGGAGAAAGATTTTCAGCGGAGGAAATTTATGATTTTTATAAACAAACTGCGGAGGAAATTTCAAAGCAAATTCCTAATGGTTCCGTATCAATTGAAGTATATGCTGATTTAGATACAAAGGCAGAAGAAATGTTAGAAGCAGGTAAAAAGTTTTTTACATGGATTCCTAACGCCCACATAAAGCTTCCCATAACCAAAGAGGGACTAAAGGCGGCAAAGGAAATGATAGGTATAGGGATGAGGGTTAATATGACTCTTTGTTTTAGTCAGGAGCAAGCTGCTGCGGTATACGATGCAACACGGGGTGCTACTAAAGGTCAGGTTTTTATTTCCCCATTTGTAGGGAGACTTGATGATATTAATCAAAACGGAATGAGCCTTATATCTAACATATTGGAAATGTATAAAGAGGGAGATGGACATGTGGAAGTTCTAGCAGCCAGTGTTAGAAGTATAGATCATTTTATGGCCTGTTTAAATTTAAAATGCGATATAATCACTGCTCCTCTTACGGTATTTAAAGAATGGGCAGATAAAGGTTTTAGGACTGAAGGCTTTGATTATAACGTTGATTTGAAAGATATCCCTTATAAAAATATTAAGATGGAAGATTGGGAGAAAATAAATATTTATAATGAATTAACAAATAAAGGAATAGAAAAATTCTGCTCAGACTGGAAGGCCCTGCTCCGTTAATGAAGAAAATACAAATTAAATCCAAAGTAAGAGATTTTGAAGTTGTTTTTGCAGACGATTTTAAATTCGTTAAGGAGCTTACGGCCATAGAAAATTCTGTCGTAATTGCTGGAAGCAATGTTTACGCTTTATATAAAAAAAAGATATTTGATAAATTTCCTAAAGATAAACTAATAGTATTGAAGTTAGGTGAAAAAAATAAGACTTTGGAAACAGCTGTAGAAATATACACAAAGCTTTTAAATAAATCCGCTAAAAAGAACATGACTATAATTTCCTTTGGCGGAGGAATAAATCAGGATGTAGTAGGTTTTGCAGCGTCTACTTTATATAGAGGAATTAATTGGATATATATTCCTACTACTTTACTTGCCATGGTAGATAGTTCCATAGGGCTTAAGACTTCTCTGAATTTTAAACAATATAAAAATGTTTTAGGTACTTTTTATCCTCCATCAAAAATTATTATAAATGTTGATTTTTTAAAGACACTTCCCAAGTTAAATTATTTCAGCGGAGTTGGTGAGATTATTAAGTTTTATCTAATGAAAGAAAATCCGTTAGAAAGTTTGGGAAAGACTTTAAGAAACATTGAAAATTTAAAAATGAAAAATCCCAGAGAAGCAATAATAAAAATTATAGAAGAAGGTATGAAGATTAAACTAAGTTATATGGAGGGAGACGAATTTGATACGGGAAGAAGAAATCTATTAAATTACGGACATGAATTTGGTCACGCATTAGAACCTGCTTCAGATTTTAATATCCCTCACGGAGTCGCTGTTTTGATAGGTATTATATTTGCGAACATAGTTTCGCTTAAGAGAAAGATGATTGATCAAGAAGTATTTGAAAAACTAAATACATCATTGCTAGTCCCAAACATTCCTGTAGACGTACTGAAGATAAAACCAAAATATTTCGATAAAGATATTATTTTAGAAAATATGAAAAAAGATAAAAAGAGAATAGGTAGTGGTTTGGTTCTAGTATTGCCACAAAAAGATTTTTCTCTTATTAAGGTAAACGATTTGAGCATTGACGAATATGAGTCAAGTTTGATAGAGTTAAGAAAAATAATAGGAGTATAGTAAAAAACATGAATTTATTAGAATTAAAAATGGTTGATCTCCTAAAGAACTTAAGAGATAAGTTTGGGGTAACGGCTCTTAAAGCAGAATTTGAAGCAGAAGCCTCCAGAGTTAGTGAGGTAATGCGCTTAAAAGAAATTGCCGATAAGGCAGATTTAGATTTGGTTATTAAAGTCGGAGGAGGAGAAGCAATTACGGATATGTTTGAAGTACAACATATCGGAGCAGGGCTTCTTATTGCACCCATGATTGAAAGCTCATATGCATTACGTAAGTATTTAGAAGCTGTAGAAAAATATTTCCCTAAAGAACTAAGAGCAAAAATGCATTTTGGTATAAATATAGAAACAGAATTGGCATGCGCTAAATTTCCGGAAATGCTAAAAGAGGAAAAGATTAAGTTGATAGATACAATTACGGTTGGCAGAGTTGACCTTTCCGGCTCACTGGGACTTGCAAGGAATCAAATTAATAACGATGAAGTTTATAAATTTACAGAGAGTATTTTTATTCAGGCAAGAAAAAAAGGATTCATGACTGCAATGGGAGGCGGAATTGCTGTTGAAGCAATACCTTTCATAAAGAAACTTGCGGTAAAAAAACTTTTAGACCGTTTCGAAACAAGGAAAGTTGTTTTCGGTGTTCCAAATAACTTTAGAAATGTAAGCAAAGGAATCGTTAAAGCCAATATATTTGAATTAATGTGGCTGGAAAATAAAAGAAATTACTATGAGAGAATTTTCCGGGAGGATGAAAAAAGAATAGAAATGCTAAAGAGCAGAATCAAATAAAACTAATTCCAAAAAGCCTTATCTAATTTAACAAATGATAAAATTAAGTGACTACGTATGTAATTTTTTTTCCGCAAAAGGCATAACGCACGCTTTTATATTAGGTGGCGGTGGCAACATGCACCTCATAGACTCCGTTGATAGAAGTAAACTTGAATACGTTTGTAATTTGCATGAGCAAGCAGCTTCTTATGCCGCAGAGGGATATGCGAGAGTAACAGGTAAGCCGGGATTAGTAGTTATTACAACCGGGCCGGGAGGAACAAATACAATGTCAGGTGTTTTAGGTTGTTGGCAGGATTCTATTCCAATGTTTGTTATCTCGGGACAAATTGCCAGAAGATTTATGGGTGCAGGAACAAAAATGGGCGTTAGGCAATTAGGAGTTCAGGAAATGAATATAATTGATGTGGCAAAACCAATGGTAAAATATGCAGCTGTGGTTATGGACCCATTAAATATTAAATATGAGCTTGAAAAAGCCTGGTATCTTGCTACTTCCGGAAGACAAGGTCCTGTTTGGTTAGATATTCCGCTGGATGTGCAAAGTACGATGATTGATGAGAAAAAGTTAAAGAAATTTAATCCTAAAGAAATTACTCCGGGTTTCATCACTAATAAAAAAGAGATAGAAGGATTAGTAAAACAAACTCTCAAAAAAATTTCAGAGTCGCAAAGACCGGTTTTATATGCAGGAAACGGAATTAGACTTAGCGGTGCATATGAAGATTTTTTAAAATTAATAGATATTTTAAAAATTCCGGTGTTAACTAGCTATGTCGGTTACGATATGTTGCCATCTAGTCATCCATATTTTTTTGGCAGAGCTCATGTTATGGGACAAAGAGCAGGAAATTTAATCGTTCAAAACAGCGATCTCCTGCTGAATATAGGTGCAAGATTAGATGTGCTTACTATTGGTTATGAAAGGGAAAAATTTGCCAGAGTAGCCTACAAAATAATGGTTGATATTGATAAACACGAAATAAAAAAACCAACTTTAGATATTGATTTAGGAATAAATACAGACGCAAAATTGTTTATCCAAGAAATGATTAGGCAACTTAAAAACAAACCACTTAAGTTAAATATTAAATCTTGGTTGGATTATGGTAGAAGATTAAATAAAAAATATCCTAACGTTTCTAAAAGTGCTTGGAATGAGAAAAAATATGTAAATCCATATTGTTTCGTAGAAGAAAGCAGCAATCAATTCAAACAAAATGAAATAATAGTTTTGGCAAATGGAATAAATGTTTTAAATTGTTCCTATCAAGCCTTTATAGTAAAAAAAGGACAACGTATAGTTCTTAATTTGGGATCTGCTCCTACCGGTTACGGTTTGCCTGCAGCGATTGGTGTAAGTTTTGCCTTTAATAATAAAAGACGGATAATCTGTATGGAGGGAGACGGTAGTATTCAAATGAATATCCAAGAATTACAGACGATAAAACACTATAATCTTCCGATCAAATTATTTATCCATAGTAATGGTGGTTATTTATCTAATATAAACACTCAGAAAAATTTATTTGGGGGCAGATACGTCGCATCAGGAACAGATAGTCATATTACTTCACCCGACTTTGTAAAAGTAGGTGAGGCTTATGGAATTAAATCAATAAGGATAAATAATCACAAGGAAATGAAGAAAAAAATACAATATGTATTAAATTATCCGGGGCCCATTATTTGTGATATTAATGCCTTAAAAGAATTTAGTCTTACTCCAAAACTATTAACTAAAAAAAGAGCCGATGGAAGCTTTTATTCACCCGCACTTGAAGATATGTGGCCCTTTTTAAGCAAGGAAGAGTTGAGGGAGGAGATGTTCATTCCGTTACTGGATGAATAAGAGAATGAATATCTTAATAACAGGAGCAAACGGATTCTTAGGTAAACATCTTCAGGAATATCTTGCTGGTAGATATACTCTTTTTACCCCTTCTCACAAAGAGCTAGATCTCCTTGATGAAAAAACAGTCAATAAGTTTTTTAAGACACACAAGATAGACGTCGTAATTCATACGGCTTTGGTCGGCGGCAGCAGGGAAGAAGAGTCGGTAACTAGCGCTTTAGATCAAAACCTGCGGATGTTTTTTAATATCGTGCGAAACAAAAAACACTTTAAAAAAATGATTCATTGCGGCTCTGGAGCAGAATACGATAAGCGTTTTCCGATAGTAAAAGCGAAAGAAGAAGATTTTGATAAAAGAGTTCCGGCAGACGAGTATGGATTTGCTAAATATCTTTGTTCAAAATATATCGAGAATAGCAAAGATTTAGTTTGTTTAAGAATTTTTGCTCTGTTTGGCAAAGGAGAAGATTACAGATACCGTTTCATCTCCAACGCAATGTGTAGAAACATTTTTGGAATGCCAATAACCATGAATCAGGATGTATATTTTGATTACATTTACATTAAGGATTTTGTAAGAATTGTGGAATATTTTATTAAACATAAAGCAAAGCACAAATTCTATAATGCTGGGACGGGAAAGAGAGTAAATCTTAAAACCATCGCCAACAAAATCAATGAAATTGCGGATAAAAAATCCAAAGTGCTTATTAAAAAGGCAGGATTGAATAAAGAATACACGTGCAACAACAAAAGACTGGTCAAGGAACTCGGTAATTTTAAGTTTACGGATTTTAATGACTACATGGAAGAGCTCTATTTATGGTATAAAGAGAATAAGAAATTAGTTAAGAGGGATTTATTATGAAAAAGAGGACGGTTTTATTAACGGGTGCATCCAGAGGAATTGGCGCGGCAATTTATAAAAAATTAAAAACAGATTATAACTTAATTATTCCAGAAAGAGAGGAATTGGATTTAGCGGATAACTCCTCAATAGACGCGTTTATTAAAAAGCATAAAAATATTAAAGTAGATATTATTATTAATAATGCAGGTATTAATTTTCCGCAATGGATTGAAGAAATGTCGGATGAGAATATAGAAACTACGGTACAAATCAATTTGGTTGCCCCAATACGCTTAATCAGGGGGTTTGTCGGCAACATGAAGAAGAACCACTGGGGAAGAATTATAAACATCAGTTCGATATTTGGGATTGTCGCAAGAGGTAAACAAGTTCTTTATAGCGCAACGAAACACGGTATTAACGGGGTAACACAGGCGTTGGCTTTGGAATTAGCAAAAGATAATATATTGGTTAATTCTATTTGCCCCGGTTTTACAAAAACCGATTTAGTAATTAAGAAAAATAGTGCTGAAAAAATAGCATTACTTGAAAAAGATATACCACTAGGTAGATTAGCGGAGCCTAAAGAAATTGCGGAATTGGTAGAATTCTTAATATCGGATAGGAATACATATATTACCGGTTCTTCTGTGGTTATAGATGGGGGATTTATCACCAAATAAATTATGAATAATCCATTACTTAGTTTATCGTTTAATGTATATAACGAAGAGAAAAATCTTGAAAAAGTTTATAAAGAGTGTAAAGGTATTCTTAAAAAAGCAAAGATTGATTACGAAATAATTTTTGTTGAAGGAGGTTCAAGCGATAATTCATGGAAGGTTTTACAAAGACTAGCCAAGAGAAATAAAGACTGTAGAGTTTTTCAATCAGAAATGGAGCCGGGGAAGAAAGTAAATAAGGGCATGAAAGAAGCACGGGGTAAATATTTCGGATACATGTGTTCGGACGGACAAGATAATCCAAATGTTTTGCCTAAATTTATTAAATTGCTTGAAGAAAATAAAGCAGATTTTGTTAAAGCCAGAAGAGTTAATAGAATATTTTGGGAAAGAAAGGTTATTTCAAGAGTATATAACAGACTATCCGATTTACTTTTTGGGTTAGGTCTTAGTGATATTAATATGCATCCTAAGGTATTTAGAAGAGAACTCGTTAAAGGAATTAACCTTGTTTCTATTGGCGAAAGCGTAGACTTAGAAGTTGTATTGAGAGCACATAAAAAAGGATATAAAATTGTTGAAATCCCGGTTAGGGAAAGAGTAAGAGCAGGCGGAAAATCCAGTGTTAATCCATCGGTAGCGCTGCATATGCTCATGGACATGCTTTCCTACAAATGGGGAAGCAAAAATAAGGTCTTAGAACAAACAGCATGAGTAAAAAAAACCCCCCAATTAAATTTCTGCCCAAAAAAACCTTGTTCTTTTTAGTTTTATCCTCACTTATTCTATTTATCTTCTCCTTTGCGTATTTTCTTTTTGTAAATAATAATCAAACAAATAACAGTCCTTACTACAAATCATTGGGTGTGCAGAATACCAGTCGCACAATTATTACGCAAAAAGAATCCTGGTCAGCACATAATTTACAAGACAAGACAGGGTTGCTAGCGAAAGAAACAATTGGAGAAAATTTTATTGCGCAAACTGACAACTTAGGAATTATCGAAATTCCTTTTAATACAAACAATAGAAGTATTGATGATAAGGTTATCTTTAGCATAAAAGAAAGTAATAAACAAAGTTGGGATTATCAAGCAACTTACGATGCGCATCAATTTCAGAATAATATTCCCTTTCCCTTTGGTTTCCCCGTAATTAACAATTCAAAAAATAAATCTTATACATTTCAGCTCGAATCATTAAACGGAAGATCTGGTGATACTCTCTCCTTAAACCAAACAGATAATTATTTTTTTACCAAGTATAAATTTTCCAAAACTGAGCTAGTAAAAAGTCCAAAAGAATTGTTTGAATTTCTTGTTGCCAAAATTATTGAACAATTACAGTTACTGGCAGTAGGGAAAATCATTTTTCTTATCCTATTTTCCATCTTATTTCCTTTTACAGGATATTTAATATTCGTTTATTTAAAAAAAATAGTTAAAATACGACTAAAAAAAATAAATCTGGTATTTTCGTATAGGCAGAAAATAGGTAAATCTACCGAGATAAAATCAATTTTTTTTACATTTATTCAGCGCAATAGTGTTACTGTTATGATTCTGTTTCTTTTATTGATCTTAGGAACCAATAATTTTTATAATTATGTGAAATTCCCGGTTATTTCCTCCACTGAGGCGAGATTAGTTGCAGATCCCACAAATGATTTTTATACAGGCGTTTATTTTGAAGCAAAACAGATGATACAAGGCAAGAAAATGGATATTAATGTTCTACTTCCTGGTTACATAAACCCCCTGGGTTATCTAATTCCCATATTATTCTCTCCCTTTTTACTGTTTCTCAAACCCGATCAATATACTGCATATTTCTATTTACTTCTTATTGCAATAGTTGTTTTTGTTATATTTTTTACTCTGTTAATGAGAAAATCTGATAAGCAGATAATGAATGGAGGACTCATTTTCTTAATAGCCTTTTTGCTTTCTCATGCTGGTCTTTTGGGTATCTTTATGGGTAATGTTGATATTTTACTTGCGCCACTTATCGGTTTTCTTGTTCTTTTACTCTTACATTCTATAAAGAAAAAATCAATTTCTGTTATTCAGTCTATCGCTCTTGGTATTTTAGCAGGAGTTTTTATGAATATTAAAATTTTTCTCCTTCCTTTTTCGCTTCTTATTATTTTCTTTTCCAAGCGTAGTATTCTGACCACCATTACAACATCTACGACCTTCTTGGCATTGGTATATCTACCCAATCTCTTTGGTACCGAAAGTTCGCTTGCGTTATATATTAAAAATTTAGTCGATTGGAATATTCAGAATCGTCTTTCAGCTAATCCTTTATCAAATCATTCAATATATATTATTGCATCTTTTTTTACTCAATGTCTTAAATTTAATACATGTGATACCCAAATAACAAATACATTAGTTGCGTTATTACTTCTTTTACTTACATTTGCAACACCATTTTTGCTCACCAGACCTATAACAAAAATTATTTTCAACAAAAATATTTATTTCTCGATTATGAAATTAAGAAACAGCAAGGAGTTTGCAGTAGTCCTTGTTGTCTTATCATTGGCGTTTATCAATCTGGTTTTTGTTAATGTTTATGACTATAGATTGTATTATTCTCTTATTATTGCCTTAATTCTCTTAAAAGAAACGGCTAAGATTAAAAAAGCTTTAGTATATTGCTATTTATCTATGTTTTCTTTACTTCTCGGTGGAATATGGGCTATCCAGCTAAATCCTAATGAACCTTGGACAATTGATGGAAGATTGCTAAAGTTTTTCTATATTTTTCATTTCATTTTCCTCATTCTTTCAGCTCTCACGTATTGGAAAGAGTCTCAAACAAAAGCAGTTGTAAAAATTAGTAGGGCTAAGATAAACTCTGTTTATCGTAAAAAAATAATTATAGGGGGTATTAC
>CABEBT010000089.1_pt1 | contig 25937 bp, 29 predicted proteins | sample 3132661 | NCBI WGS metagenome assembly CABEBT01 (sample SAMEA5534346, study PRJEB31848) | metagenome | biome: tundra; feature: field; material: soil | place: USA | collected 2013-05 | depth 0.45 m | reverse complement strand
TATATCGCCAGAGGAAAATGCCAAGACTTGTTTTTTTTACCGATTTAATTCATGCTAATAATATGGATCTCCAATTATCCGAAGATAAATTAAAAGACCTGCAGTTAAAAGCAAACCAAGCCCGCCAACTGGTAATTGAAATGCTTTTAGAAGCTGGGAGTGGTCATACCGCCGGTGCGCTAGGTTTGGCAGACATTTTTACTGCCTTTTATTTTCACATTTTAAAACACGATCCCAAAGACCCAAATTGGATAGACCGTGATAGATTGATTCTTTCTAACGGCCATATTTGTCCAATTAGATACGCGCTAATGGCAATGAGTGGCTATTTTCCAATTGAAGAACTCAAAACTTTACGAAAAATTGATTCCAGATTACAAGGGCATCCCCACCGTACTTCTCTGCCTGGATTAGAAACTACTTCCGGACCCTTAGGTGAAGGTATTTCTCAAGGTATTGGAATTGCTTTAGCGGCAAAACTGGATAAGAAAAACTATCATACCTATATAATTGCTTCCGACGGTGAAATGGAAGAAGGCAATACCTGGGAAGCGCTAATGTTCGCCGGAAAAAATCGCATGAATAATCTAACCCTGATAATTGACCGCAATAATATTCAAATCGACGGATTTACTGAAGAAGTGATGCCGCTAGAACCATTAAAAGCCAAATACGAAGCTTTTAACTGGCATGTTTTAGAAGTAGACGGAAATAATATCAACGCCTTTACAAAAGCCATTGAAAGCGCCAAATTAGTATTCGAGAAACCAACGGTGATTATTGCTAACACTATTCCGGGCATGGGAGTATCGTTTATGGAAAAAGATTTTCTTTGGCACGGTAAATCGCCCAATCCCGAAGAAGCCAAAAAAGCATTAACAGAACTTAAAACCTTACAAGGAAGAATAAACCAAAGCTAGATTTATGATTCATGATTTAAGATTTATGAATTCTAAGTTTGCCAATATGCAGCCGAATGCATGAAAGCTTGAGTGAATGCGTCAGGGGAATTCCTCGCAAACTTGTCGAGGAAGGGGTGAAATTACCCGACAAATGAACGAAAGCTGGAACGCATGAGGCAAGACTTGGCAAGAGTTTTTGATTCTTTTTGCGGAAAAAAGAATAAAGAAAAATTATGTTAAATAAAGATTTAAAATTAAATCAAAATTTGTTTACCGAAACCGTGGAACAAAAAGCAACCCGGGACGGTTTTGGACAGGCTTTAGTTGAGCTGGGAGAAACTAATTCTAATGTAGTAGTTTTAACTGCGGATTTATCCGAATCAACCAGAGTTGAAGATTTTGCACAGAAATTTCCCGAGCGTTTTTTTGAAGTTGGAGTCGCCGAGCAGAACATGGTCGCCATTGCCGCAGGATTGGCAGTTTCTGGCAAAATCCCCTTTGCTTCTTCTTATGCTGTTTTTTCTCCGGGTAAAAATTTAGAAACAATTAGAACAACTATCGCCTGCAACAAAGCTAACGTTAAAATTGCCGGGCATCACGCCGGAATCTTAACTGGGCCAGACGGTGCCACTCACCAAGCCACCGAAGATATTGCCATTATGCGTACCTTGCCTGGAATGACCGTCTTTTGCCCTTGTGACGCCATTGAAGCCAAAAAGATGACACTGGAAGCAGCTAACATTAATGGTCCTGTTTATTTACGCTTTTCTAGAGCAAAAACTCCAATTATTACAACTAATGAAACACCATTCGATAAAAGCATTCAAAACTACTGGACTAGCGTTAAACCCAAAGCGGTTATTTTTACCACCGGTTATCTTATGTATTATGCCCTGCTGGCTGCTAAGAATTTAGAAGAATTTGGAACCAACGTTTTAGTCGCTAATGTTTCCACCATTAAGCCCATTGACGAAGAAACGATTGTAAAACTTGCGACAGAAACAGGTGCGGTCGTAACAGTTGAAGATCACCAAATTGCCGGAGGATTAGGCGGTTTAATTGCCGAAGTTTTAGCTAAAAAAAGACCAACACCAATTGAATTTGTGGGACTAAAAGACACTTTCGCAGAATCAGGACAGCCCAAGGAATTAATAAAAAAGTATCAGTTTGATGACAAAGCCATCATCTCCGCCGTCAAACGAGCTATATTAAGAAGTTAAAGGAATATTATAACTATTTTGCGCGGCGAGATTACAAAATTTTCGAGGGGTGGCGAAAGGAGATAATCCGCTTAAAGATGAATTGAAAGTCGTCTGGTATTAAGGTTAATCATTTCCTAATTCTCTTGAAAGACTTTCGTTTAGCGAGCGGTACTGCTATTATTTCCGGAGAGAACGAAGCGAGCATCATCTTTAACGCATGATTATCGACTGAAGACAGGGCCCCGAAAGAATTACTGCGCAATAAAAATTTTGTAGAATTTTTGGAAATTTGCACTTACCGTCTGAATAACCTCCGCTTTACCGATTTCCCGCTTGTGAAACTTTTCCAAAGCTTGCCAAAAAATTGTACGACCAACCGCAAAACCAATTACGCCCTCCACTTTTCCACCTGTCTCAAATATTTCTTCCCTTTCCCCAACTTCTATCCATTTTTCAACTTCCTGAACGCTTCCACCTCTGCCTAAAACTACCAAATTAACATTTACCCGCCCATCTATTTTTATCGCTTTTATCACTTCTTTATAATCCTCTGCCTTGTTAAACCCTTCCATCTTCCAAACATCCGGCTCAATACTAAAATTCTGAAAATCTTTAATAACCTCGACAGCTAAATTTGGCCTTAATTTTGCGTCAAACATCTGTTTAGTTCCAACATCTTTTAACTGCTGCTCTGTTGGAATTACTAAAACTTCTAATAAAAATAAATACTTAAATTTATGGCAATAGTCAGATAATTTTTGGAGTTTTTCCTTCTGTCTTTGCTTTAAATCATCCGTTTCGTCCGGATTAAATCTAACTAACGCCTTTACAAACTTCGGACGAAATTTTTGAATATGTTGTTCAAAGTCTGCATACTGAAAATCAAATTCTTCTTGGCCGCTTTTCTCCACAGGCAAAAGCGTAATAAAGCCATTATGTAATGCATCTATTAAAACTTCACTGCCAAATTCTTCATCGCAAAGAATTGCCGCAAAATCGGTAGGAATTAACTTTTCTACTGCATCCTTAAATCCTTTATAAATAAGCATTTTAAATTCCCTAATTGTTTCTTTCTCCTCATAATCCAAATCTAATATTGAATTTTTCCCAAACATCTTTTTAGCAAATGTTGTACGATGATCGAATGGCAAAATATATAATGGTTTTGTATAACCAAGTTTTGCAAAATCTAACATAATTTAAGTCTGACTTGATTTTTAGGTTTTGTCAATTAGAACGAGGCACTAGAAGAATCTAAATCCAACCTGTTGAGCAACTAAAACTAAAGTGACAACCAAAACAAACAACAAAAATAAGAAAAACGTCCAAGAATGAAACTCTACGCCAATTCCTTTATCTAATTTAACACTTTTAACCGCTGCTTTTTTTCTTTTAATAACTTTTTTCTTTGCCATTTTATCTCCTAAATTATTATGCACATAAATTTTACTTCTTGACAAGTCCCCAAATCCTGCGCTACCCTTAAAGGTATCAAATATGAGCAATCCCTCTAACTCTATTGAAATTGGTATCACCCAGGCAAATGGGAAGATTGAGGTATCAGATAGATCACAAAGAGTGCCCGCATATGAGCGATTTGCCAGAACTGTTCAGTGGGCCAAGCTTAATCATAAAGAAGAAAACGAAGCTTAACTTTTATCCTCTACCTTAAAACCCATTTCCAGTATTTTCTCTCTAATTTTATCTGCCTCGGCAAATTTCCTGTCTTTTCTTAAAATTTCTCGCTTATTAAGTAATTTTTGAACGTCTTTCGGCACTTCTGTTTTTTTCGCAATAATTGATTTTGCATCCTTAAGAGATAAGCCCAAAACTTCATCGAATTTTAAAACCGTGGCCAACTTTTCTGAATTTGCTTTATCCGAGCGCACGACTTCCCACAAAACCGATAAAGCTTTAGGCATGTTTAAATCATCATTTACTGCAGTTTCAAACTGATCTTCATATTCAAGAATTGAGGTTGAACTATTTTCCCAAGTTGCTACTTCATTTCTTAAGCGATTTAAAGCATTTTGCGCAGCCTCTAAGGCTTCGAAAGTAAAATTCATTTCCTGTCGGTAATGCGTTTGTAAATATAAATACCGAAGTGCCATTGGATCATAACCTTTGTCAATAATATCCGCAACGGTATAGAAATTTCCTAAAGACTTGCTCATTTTTTCTCCCTCAACTTGTAAAAACGCATGATGCATCCAGTAATTTACAAACGGTTTTCCGGTTGCAGCTTCTGCTTGAGCAATTTCGTTGGTGTGATGAATGTTAATATGGTCGATTCCCCCCGTATGGATATCAAAGGTGTCTCCTAAGGCTTTCATTGACATCGCAGAGCATTCAATATGCCACCCCGGAAATCCCACGCCCCAAGGACTTTCCCACTCCATTTGGCGCTTTTCGCCTTTTGGTGAAAACTTCCACAGGGCGAAATCAGAAACATTTTTTTTATCCCCCATTTCCACTCTTACACCAGCTCTTAATTCTTCTGGATTTTGGCGGGAAAGTTTAAAATAATCCGGAAATTTGGATGTGTCAAAATAAATTCCATCCGCTATTTTATAGGTAAAACCTTTTTTTTCTAGAATCTGAACAAGTTCTATCTGCTCTTTAATAAAATCAGTGGCGTGCATTAAATCCTTAGGCAACTGAATATTTAATTCTTGACAAGAATCTTTAAATTGCTGTTCAAACATTTTGGCGATATCCCAAACACTTTTCCCAAATTTCTTGGCACCTTTTTCCATTTTGTCTTCGCCGGTGTCTGAATCAGAAACCAAATGCCCAACATCGGTAATATTCATAACATGGTGGACCTCAAACCCGTTAGCTTTTAAAGCCCGTATTAAAATATCGTCTCCAACGTATCTTCGCATGTGTCCGATATGCTGATAATCATAAACAGTTGGCCCGCAAGAATACATTCCAACTATTGGCGGATTTAGAGGCTTAAATTCTTCTACCTTATGACTTAAAGTGTTATAAATTTTCAACATTTCTTTCTGAGCTTAACATAAAAAGAGACTAGTTGTAAATAATTTATTAATGAAAACTTCTCTAATCTGAGATTTATCTACTATTGCAATCTAAAATGATTTCATTTACTATTACGCCTATGACTTCCACAGCTAGATTAGAATCTGAGCCTATGTCCCCTTTTAAACAGGGTAGTTATGGCAAAGTCGAATTCATAGAATTTAGTGGAGAGAATCGGCCTCCAACGCCAAGAAAAAGAGGCTTTCTAGCTAGATTTTCCGGCAAACCCGAACCAGTCACTCCTTTGGTTACCTGGGACGAAATTGCTGAGGCCGTAATTTCAGGCACATTAGATGGACAACAATTAGCAAATTTTTCAAATGGGTATTCCGCAGGAAGTTCCGAAGGATTAGCCAGCGTTGTTGTTTCTATTGTAAGCAAATACCGGGACGCTAGGAAGGCAAAACAGCGAGCATTAAGACAAGACCTCCGCGACGAAGAAGCACTTGTTCTTTCAGATTTTTTTGAAATTATACCCAAGCCCCTTGCGGCTCGCATGCTACTGGCAACAGCCAATCCTAATGTCGCACGCAACCTAGCTATTAGCGTGTCCGATGTTGTAGATACGCAACAATGTGCTATTGAAACAGTTTCTTTATTACCGAAAAACGTACGTATTGATCTGTTTGGGGAGATGGCAAAATTAGATAAAGACAGAGCTTACGCGTTGTTCAGGCTTTTTGTCTCCAATTGGAGCACTCGACTATCAGATTTCTGCGGACAAAGAGCTATTGAAGCTAGTCTATCCCAAGAACTTTGCGATAATAAAATTGCCGAAGTAAGCGACGATTTCTGTCATGGTGGAACCATTGCAGTTTTAGTTCGTCCTCCGGAGGAAGTAAAAAGCCAAAACTAATCTATCCCGCAACTCCTCTATTCGCTTCCGTTGCTCTTTGCGCCCTACTGGTTGCAATGTCCTGATCTTCCTTAGCCTTTTTTTCTTCCAATACCATTTTTCCCTGCTCTTCTTCTTTTTCCTCTCTTTCAATCTTTTCTGCTACCGCTTCTTCACCCTGCCCCGGTTTTTTAGTTTCATAAGCAATCAACGGTTCATAATATTCTCCGCTATGTAGTTCCTGCCTAAGTTGTGCCAGTTTTGCTTGGGTTTCTGCTTGCTCCTTAGCTGGATTTATAGGAGCTTGAACATCACCGGAGGGGGCATAAAATTCTTGCACCAACTCCATTGTCTCTGGACTAGATGAAGCTTGAGGTATTACATTTTCCGCTGACTGAGGCACTTGATGTTGCTGACTCTGATCTTGCGGTTGATGAACATTATTTGTTTTATTTTGAACCCCAATTTGTCCGGCAACCGTTCCGGCAACATCCGAAACTGCGCTTTTAACAGTATTTTGCACTGCTTGCTGCCCCTGCTCCAGCAATTCCCCAAACATTCCATTATTATCCATAAATTAATCTTAGCAGTTATTGCGAGGAAATTACAAAAAAGAATTTAGTAGTTACTGCGACCTTATGTCTTTATCTTCCTACCAACGTTTTAAATTCTTCTACCCATTCCCGAGCGGTTTTGGGATCTATTTTAACAGTAATAATACCCGAGCTTGTTTTAGACATGCTTTTAACTTTTGCTCTTATAACACTTTCCGTAAATTCTGGTTGCTTTGATCCATCTTTACCCAAAAAGAAACGCAGCTGGGTATCAATCAAACCCGCATAAGGACCCGTATATCTACCCTGATTACATAAATTCATAAACTCATGAAAAACATCATTATAATCAATTGACACATTATCTTGAGGAGGAACAAGCCAAAGACAACTCTGAGGAAGAAATCCATCGGGGAAACCTGCATCTCTAAAACATTTGTCAGAATTAAAATTACCAATATTAAGTGCCGAAAGGCCTAACACACTTGCTCCTTTATCTTCTGTTATTAGAGGAAACCTTGCAAGCTGATCATCTATATTTGTTATATAGGTTGGATTAATACTTCTTCTTATCTTCTCTGCGTATCTTGCTTGCAACCTTCCATCTTTACTATCTACTGCAAAAACAGGAGTAATTGGGTGCCCTAACGCTTGAAAAGCCTCAGATATATTTGAAACTGCCCTGCCTGATAAGACTGTATCAATTAACACTATTTCCCTGTCGCTACCAACTTCAATTTGAGCTAATGATTCTTCTACTTCCGCTGCTGATGAACCAAAAGTTTTAAAAGCCTCTGGAGATATTTTACTGGAAAGGAAAAAATTCCATTTTAAATCAGCAGAACTTCGATCTCCATATAAAAGAGAGGCTATTGATCTTGCACAAGAAGTCCTTAACGCTTTTGCCAATTTCTCAGCTTCTGCATTTAGTTTTGTTGTATCCGAAGTTGCAGAGGCAACATCAGGATCTAGGGAAACATCAGCAGTAAATGGAAAGAGAACAACATCAACACAAGGCTTTTCAGAGTTACGCACACAAGCTTCTTCTGTTATTTGGGAAGATAAATATTGGAAAATTTTATCAGGATAAAAATGCGTTCTCGCTGGATCACCTAAAGGTCCGTCATCGTGCCCTTTCCTAAGAGCATCTATCGCGTTAAGAAAGATTGGGATAGCTCCTCTTGAAGGAATAAGAATTGTAGGTTTTTTCCCGTCTGCAATTAATTTATCTACTACCTCACTTAACTTTAAACCAATTTCTTCACATCCCTCTCTATATGCTCCTATTTCCCGTTGCGAAAAAACGTGTTCTGCTGATCCATTTCCTAAGTTTTCGTACACACTTGACATAAGGGATAGATTATATATCATTTGAGCTGTTCTAGCAACTATAAGACCTTAATACTGACTGCGGCCTTCCATTGCCCGTTGCAAAGTAGTTTCATCAGCATATTCCAAATCTGCACCAACCGGAAGTCCCCGACCAATCCTAGTTATTTTAATTTCTGAGTCTTGCTTGTCCCGCGAAGCTTCAGCGGAGTGGGAAGTTTTCAGTTGCTTGGCAATATACATTGCCGTTGCTTCCCCTTCCATTGTGGGGTTAGTTGCCAAAATTATTTCTTTAACTTTTGAATTTTCAGATTTAATTCTTGCTAGAAGCGGTGAAATAAAAATCTCATCCGGACCAATATTATTTAAGGGATCTATCTTTCCATGCAGCACATAATAAACGCCTTTAAATCCTCTGCCTTTTTCTAAAGCCAAAACATCTAGCGATTGCTCAACTACGCAAAGCGTTGTCTGATCCCTATGTGAATCACTGCAAATACTACAAGGATCCTTTTCATCAATCATGTTACACACAGAACACAATATGGTATCGTTTTTTAGCTTCGAGATTGAACCGGCAAACTTATCCAACTCGCCTTGTGGAACATGTAAGAGATAAAAAGTTAAACGTTGAGCAGTTTTTGGACCAACACCCGGAAGTTTCTCAAACGACTCAATTAGATTTTGTATTGCTTTAGGAATTACCATAATGCTTAATTTTTAAGTGCTGTTGCGGCAGTATCAGAGATTGAAAGAACCTCTAATTTAGGAAATTGATTATGAGCAGGAACGTCGATTGTGTCGGAAGCTACTACTCTTTCAATCCTTGAGTGTTGCAAAAGTTTTCCGGCATCTCTGGCAAAAACTGCATGCGTTGCAAAAACAAAAACTTTAGCTGCCCCATTTTCTAACAATAATTCCGCAGCCTCCACCATTGTTTGGCCTGTAGAAATCATGTCATCAATAATTACTGCGATCTTTCCCCGCACATCCCCATTTAATCCGCTATTATTAATTTCACCATTACCTAAGTCTCTATTTTTTTCAATGGTTGCAAAAGGAATATTTCCTAACATTTCCGAAACTTCTTTAATCCTTCTAATTCCTCCCATGTCCGGCGAAACTAACACGATTTCCGAAAGGTTGAAATCCTTTTTTATTTTTTCGGCAAAAATTGGAAGTGCGGATAAATGCTTAACCGGAACTGTAAAAATATCCGGAATTTTTGGGGAGTGCATGTCAAAAGAGAAAAGCTCTGTCATCCCAACTCCGGCTAAAATTTCGGCAATTACTTCCAAAGAAACCGCTTCACCAGACCGAAAAATATGGTCTTGTCTTTGATAACCCAAATACGGAATTAAAACTTTAATTGATTTAGCACCGGATCGTTTTAGCGCATCAATCATAATAAATAACTCCATGTAATTTTCATCGGGAGGCGTACTTGCAGACTGAACAATAATGCAATCTTTACCAAGTACGTTTTCTTGAATCCTAATCCGCTTTTCCCCATCCGGAAACACAAAAATTTCCACAGGAGAAAGCTCGAGGTTTAAATCTTTGGCAATTTTTCCCGCCAGTTTTTTACTGGCACTTCCACTAAAAATATTCATTAAGTTATTCTATCAGAAATTATTGACCGCCGCCCAAAAGACCGGAAAGTCCTCCCTGCATAGTCGCTAATTTTCTGGCTGCAACTTCTTGAGATTTTTTAACTGCTTCATTTACGGTCTCTTTAACATCATTGTCTGATCTTCCGTTAACTTTAATATCTTTTATTTTTTGGTCGCCGGTAATTGTAATTTGCACGCCGTTTTTATCAACACTTACTTCTTCTGCTTGTAATTCTCTTTGAATTTGCATTGCTTGGTCTCGCATTTTTTTAAGATCTCCTAATTGTGAGAATGGATTATTCATTATTTATCACCTCCTAAAATAGTTACTTGAATTTCTTCACTAAAAATTTTGCTAGCCGAGTCTGTTAATATTTTCATGGCTTTTACTTCTTCCAATTTTTCTTTATGAAACTTGGAGCTAGCGATTATATTAAGTTTACCATCTTGAACTGCTTCAGCGCTACAACTTCTTAAAAGTCCCGCCACCAACGGATTTTGTATTTTTACTTCATCAATTAAATCATTCAGAACACTGTTCTTAGCACCTGTATTAGCCATGGCGGGAGTCGATCCGCCTGCGAAAGAATTGAAAGTCGGCTTTTCTGCTATTTGATTATTTTTGGAAACCGACTGCCGACTTTCGTTTAGTGAGCGGGAGAAATTTTGAGATTGGATTGGATCCTGGCGAACGTCTTGAACAGCGCGTGATTGACTCCCGTCAACAGCGTCACCCTCCCCTGCCCACTCCAGCACCACTATCTCGAGTGGCATCTGTGATAAAACCGCGGTTTTTGTTTCCAGATATGCTGCTGTTAATAATTGAAATAATTTTCTAATCTCCGACAGTTCAAGTCTTACTTCTTTATCTACTTTTTCTACACCAATTTTTTGTAAAAGCATTAAATGAAGCTTTCCCATTAATTCCTCTATAAAATATTTAAAATCCATTCCCTGATTTACTAATTCTTTACAGATCGCAATTCCTTTTTTTGTATCTTTTTGAATAAGAGCTTCCAGCATTTGTGAAATATTATCTGCCATTCCCGAATTATTATATTTCTCATTAACCAAATCAGCAGTAATATTTTTTGTCCCGGCAAAAATCGCTACCTCCTCTAAAAGCTTTGCGCCATCTCGAAAACTTCCATCAGATAATTTAGCAATTTCCAGAAGCGCTTCGTTATCTGCTTTTATTTCTTCTGTTTTAATAATTCTTTGTAGCGAATGAACTAACTCTGCATCTGTGGCACGGGTGAAGTTTATTTTAAAACATCGAGATGCAATCGTAGCCGGAACTTTGTGTTGTTCTGTCGTACAAAGAATAAAAACTGCGTGACTTGGCGGCTCTTCTAAAGTTTTTAGAAGCGCATTAAAAGCTTCTGTAGTTAACATGTGCACTTCATCAATAATGTAGACTTTTTTGGAGGCATTAAATGGGGCCAAATTTATTTTTTCTTTTAAATCCCTTATTTCATCTATTCCTCTGTTTGACGCACCATCAATTTCCAAAACATCTAAATTATTTCCATTCGTAATTGACAAGCATTGTTTACATTTATTGCATGGCTCAATTTCTTTTTCGCTGCGCTCTCCTTTAAGATTAGTGTGTTTTTCACAATTTATAACCTTGGCAACAATTCGAGCCGTTGAAGTTTTACCAAGACCTTTTGGTCCGGTAAACAAAAATGCATGGGCAAAACTGCCTCTAGAAAAAATTGAGTAAAGAGTTTTTCTAACCGACTCATTATCCAAATCTTCAATTTTTTGAGGTCTGTATTTTCTATAAAAAACCATACTATTCGTGATGTATTCCTAAAAGATGCATTAACCCATGTTCAATCAGCTGATCAACTTTATCATCAACCAACATTTCGTCCCGCACTGCATCATTAATTACTTGCGGAAATGAAAGTACGATGTCACCAAGCCTTAGAATGTCATTTGGGGAAACAATGGATTCACCTTCGCCCTGTGAGAACGATAAAATATTTCTGGTTTTATCTTCTCCTTTATATTGCTTACTAAGCTGACGCATTTTTCTGTCTCCAACAACCGCAACAGAAACTTCAACCGATCCTGCAACTTCGTTATTAGCAATTACGCTTTCAATAACTTTTTTAATGCGCTTCCGGTTAACCTTATACCGACTTTCTACAAAAATTAGAACGGAAATTTTATCCATTTTTAAGCCGCTGCCTTATCTAACGCAAGTCTTCTCGCTCTTCTTTCGTCTTGTACTTTTTGTTTTCTTGCCTGGGATGGCTTAAGATAAAATTCTCTTCGCTTTGCTTCCTGAATAATTCCTTCAGACATTACTTTCCTCGAAAATTTTCTAATAAGTGCGTCGTCGCTATCTCCCGGCATTTTTTTAACTACTACCATAAAATAAAACACCTCCTTTTAAATACCGATTACTCGGTTTGGGATACTGGTCCCATCAAGTGAAAATGCACGTGTCTTACGACCTGTGCTCCTCCACCGTTAATTGAAATTCTATATCCGCTGTCTCTCATTTTCTCTGCAATCATCGTATTAATTACTTTTTTTATTTTCGTCATTAATGCTGCATCATTCAACTCTGCAAAATCTTCAACGTGTATTTTGGGAACAATTAAAAGATGCGTTGGCTTTAAAGGATGAATGTCTGGAAAAACCATTACGTCTTCATCTTCATAAGTAAATTCTTTAGCAATTTCTCTATCTCTAATTTTACAAAAAATACAATCTTCCATGTTTTGAACTCTAAACTCCTTTTAACACCTCTATTATAGCATTCAAGGGCAATTTCGTTGGTTTCATCTTTGGATTCTTTGGTGTTCCGTTTAAAAGCATTTTTTTAGAAACATGCAAAAACCAAGTCGCATCCGGATCCATTTTCTTAAGTTGCTCACAAGTTAGGGTTAAATCTATGCCTTTATCTCCATCATTTTTATTTGGTTTTGTCTTAATTCGAACATATCCTTTTCTAGGATCTCGTCTTACGGCAATTACGTAACCCATTAATTGCGCCAGCTTTATAACCGAATCATTAATGCTTTCAATACCTAGGCCTTTCCCCCATTTTGTTTCAAATTTTATACCATTTTGCCTGATTTCACGTTCGGCCCAAATTTTATTTTCAAAATCATGCAGTAGTGCATCTAAACAATTTGAAATAAAAGTTACATAATAATCGTCTTGATTTGGTTTTTCTAATTTAAGTCCGTCTAGAATATTTACAACGGAAAAATCATTATAGTCAGCCAAAGAATCCGGTCTAAAAACTTCCTGAAAATGATCAACTTCTAAAACATAATTTACCAGACGCCCTAGGGCTTCTACTTTTTCCGGGTTAATCGGCGGATTGTAGGCTAATAAAGATTGCTTAACAAAATCAAAAGTTAATGTAGCTGCGCAAACCTTATTGCTTTGCGTTTGATGATGATCTAATGGCCCCATGCCGGTATCGGCCTGAATGTATTCGTCTTTACCAATTTTTTCGATCGCATAATCAAAACTTTGCCCCTTAGCAGCATCACCAACTCTGTCTCCGGCCGGAACAAATTTAGCGAAAGCGTTCTCCCAGCCCGGTAAAAACTTTTTAATTAGCCAGATAGAGGCAATTGCGTCCATGTCCGGCGATGTATGTACAACGATATATCTCATAATTTATGCTCTAAGTATACTTGTTTTGAGCTTCAAATAAAAGTCTTCTTTAGAAAATTAGTCTCAAACGTGCTAAAATAGAATCCTAATGCTTGGAAAATTAAAAACTGTCTTTTTCTTTCCGGTCGCTAGTTATTTTAAGTTTTTTGCGCAAATCCGGCTTAGACGTTGGAATCCAAAAATTATAGTTATTACAGGTTCAAGCGGTAAAACTACTCTTCTCCATCTAGTTGAAGCGCAGATACAAAACCAGGCTAAATATTCACATCATGCTAATAGCGCTATGGGAATTCCTTTTGATATTTTGGGACTTTCACGTAATTCGCTGCAAGCAAGTGAATGGTTATCGCTTTTTCTACAAGCTCCATTTAGAGCATTTTCCAAACCATTTTCGGAAAAGATTTATGTTGTTGAGGCAGATGCAGACAGACCTAATGAAGCAAAATTTTTGGCAAAATTTTTGCGCCCCGATGTTACAATCTGGCTAAATGTTAGTAGAACCCATAGCCTAAATTTTGAAAATTTAACACCAGACAAATTCCCCACCGTTGATGAGGCAATTGCTTATGAATTCGGACATTTTTTAGAAAACACAAAATCTTTAACGATCATTAACTCGGATTCAGGCTTAATTACTAATCAACTAAGAAGAATAACAGCCAAAATTGTAAAAGTAGAGATTGCAGATTTAAAAAAATATATATTGAATAAAAATTCTACTGAATTCGCAGTTGATCAAAAAAGATATAAGTTTAACAATCTTTTGCCAAGAGAAATCTTCTACTCTATTAAAGCTGCTTTGGAGTTATTGAGCTATTTAAAAATTAAACCCGATGAATCATTTTCAAAATTCCAGATACCTCCAGGCAGAAGCTCAATCTTAAAAGGCATAAAAAACATAACCATTATTGATAGCTCTTACAATGCTAATTTAGGCAGCATGGAAGCCTTAATTAATCTCTTTAAAACTTATCCAGCCAAAGAAAAATGGGTGGTTCTAGGAGACATGCTTGAACAAGGTAAATTTGCAAAGGAAGAACATGAAAAATTAGCAGATGCAATACTTACTTTAAATCCAGATAAAATCATTTTAGTTGGCAACCTTGTTTCGCATTATACTTATCCAAGATTAATAAATATTGTTACAGATAGCAATAAGATTAAAACCTTCGATAAATTAAAAGATGTTTTAGGTTATTTGCAGGATAATATTAAAGGCGAAGAAACAATTTTATTTAAAGCTTCCCAATCGATTATGTTAGACGCTTTAATTGAACATCTCTTACAAAATAAAAGCGATGCTGATAAATTATGCCGAACAGGTAACTATTGGAAAACTAAAAGAGAACAAAAACTATTATGAAAATTCTAATTATTACCGGCGGCAATTCTTCGGAAAGAAAAGTTTCTCTTACCTCTGCTAAGGAAGTCGAAAAGGCACTTTTAAAAAATAAGTATGAGGTTGAGCTATATGATCTGCGCAGAGGCTATGAACCACTCAAAAATATAAGTAAAAATTTCGATGTTCTCTTCCCTGTTCTCCATGGGGAGGAAGGCGAAGGCGGCAAACTACATGCATTCCTAAGCAAGCTGAATAAACCAATCGTTGGAAGCAAAAATTACAAAGGTTTTAAAAAAGCTTGGTATAAAATTTCCTTTAAAAAATACTGTGATAAAAATAATATTCCGACTTCCCCTTGGAAAGCTATCAACAATTCTAAAGACGTTCTTAAATTCGGTTTTCCGTGCGTTACAAAGACTTCAAATGGTGGATCATCAAGGGAAGTTGTTATTTTAAAATCAGAAACAGATTTAAAAAAGAACCAAAAGAATATTTTTAAATATAAAGATTTGTTTGTAGAAAAATATATTGAGGGCACAGAAACAACTGTGGGTATTTTTAATAATATTGCTTTACCAGTTTTAGAAATTGTTGCACCAAAGGGAGAATGGTTTGATTACGAAAATAAATACTCTGGCGCTACCAAAGAAATTCTTAATGCCCCATCCCTTAATGAGAAAACGAAAAGAGAAATTCAAAAAACTGCTTTAAAAATTCATCAACATTTTAATCTTGGTTCTTATTCAAGAATTGATTTTATGGTTGATAAGCAAAATCGATCATATGTTTTGGAAGTAAATACAATACCTGGATTAACAAGTGAAAGCTTATTGCCAAAAGAAGTAAAAGCAATCGGGATAACTTTTGATAAATTTATTGACCTGCTCGTTAAACTTTCACTTGACAAAAAACCATAGCAAGAGGCTATAATTAATTACTGCCTATGAATCCCAAAAGCATTAACGATTTAGATCCGAAGCTTAAAGAAACTTACGAAAGAGTAATGGGAACATCTCTTGGGACAAATCCTATCCCAACAGCACCTGTAATGACTACGCAACAAACGCCTGAACCGCAACCTGTAATTAAACCTGCCGAACCTGGCCTTCAGGCAAAACATCAACTACAACAGGTGGAAACACCAACTGCATCTACAAATGAAGGAACTACCGTTTCGCAAGTTTTTCGATCCGATAATCAAAACAAAACTAATGAACCAACTACTGTCAGTTCTCCTTCATTTAAAAAAGCGGCGGCAACAAAAACAAACATAAACAAATTACTACCAATTATCGTGGTCGTGGCGATCGTTTTCTTTATAATTTACGGGGTGGTCTGGGCCAAATTACTTGGACTCTTTTAGACAAGACGTTCTTCTAATTTGACATTCCCTTCTTGATCATGTTTAATCATCATATATGCCAGAACAAACAGTTGATAGCGCAAAAGGGAGACTTGGAACCATAGCGAGAAGTGTTGTAGGGAGTGTTGATACTATTAGAGTAGAACGAGAACTTAATAGAGAAGCAGACAGACTTTTACGAGCAGATAGACCCGAGCCGGATTTTTCAACACCCGTAGCAATGGAAATGTACACACCTGATACAAGTGGCCCTCAGTTAGTAATAGCACCTGTACCCGTAGCAAGTGGCGCTCAAGCCGAAGCTCAAACTCCTGAACCTAGTTCGCTACCTGAATCTCCTGCTCCGAGACAAGGCTTTAGCCTAAGAAGAATGTTCGCCGCAGCAATTGGAAGAAAATAAACGGAATTATTTTAACCTCTTTAAAACCTCTTCTACTGAAATTGACTCCGTTTTTTCATTTGTTCTTTCTTTCCATTCAACTTTATCTTCATTTTTTGTACTAACCACTAATCTAACCGGAATGCCGATTAAGTCAGCATCTGTGAATTTTTGCCCAACCGAGACGTCTCGGTCATCATACAAGACTTCTATTCCTTCTTTTTCTAAGCTTTCGTAAATTGAACTGGCGTCTTTACCAATTTCGATTAGATGAACTTGATAAGGTGCAACCGCTTTTGGCCAAATAATTCCCTTATCGTCATGGAAAAGCTCAACCAAAGTACCAATCATGCGAGTAATGCCTATTCCGTAACTGCCAAAATGCACTAATTTCCTACTGCCATCTTTATCGGTATAGTGAACTCCCATTTTTTGTGAATAAACTGTTCCGAATTTAAAGATATTTCCAACTTCAATCGACTTCCCTTCTTTGATTTTGCATCCTGAGCCTGCCGAAGGACATTTTGGACATTTATCTCCCTCTTTAACAGTGGCTATCTCTTTATTTTCGGCAAATTTACAATCACAAGTTTTTCCACAATCACAATAGAAGATAGTGTCTTCTCCCTGCTCACACAAAACCTGGAACTCATGAGTATGGTCATCGGTAAAAACTCCACCTGCGGCTTCAACAATTCTTGCATCTATTCCAAGACGTTTGAAAATCTTAAGATATGCGTCTGCCACTTCCCAATAATACTTATTAAAATCTTCATCCGAAGTATGCGCACTATATAAATCCTTCATTAAAAACTCCCGGCCTCTTAAAATTCCGGATTTAGCCCTTGGTTCATCTCTAAATTTGGTGGAGAAATGATAAACTTTTACCGGCAAATCTTTGTAAGCGGAAATTTTCTTACGTAAAATATCTAAAACAATTTCTTCATGTGTAAAAGACAGCGCATATTCTTTATTATCTTTTTTAAACTGATACATTACTTCTTTCGCACTGTCCCAACGGCCTGTTTCATTCCAAATTTCTTTAGGGTGTAAAAGTGGCATAAGCATTTCGCTTGCTCCCGTTGCATTTATTTCTTCTCGAACAATTTGTTCAATTTTTTCTTTAACTCGAAATCCAAGTGGCAAAAGCGTAAAAGATCCGGCCATTAACTTGTCTATAAAACCGGCTCTAATTAAAAATTTAGCGTTAACCGAAACTTCTTCTTTAGGAAAATCTCTAACTGTTTTACCAAAAAGTTGTGAATATTTCATTGAATAAAGTATAACACAAAATTTACTTCTTCTTAATTTCGTGGCCGCCAAAAGCACTTCTTAAGCCATTTAACATTTTTGCGGTAAAGGAATTCTGAATTTTTTTATCTTTTTGCGATCTTAATCTATAATCTAGCGAGTTTTGAATTATTTCAACTTGAACCTTTTCTTTCTTGGCTTCTTCAATTGTCCAACGCGCTTCGCCTGATTCGCTTACCGGCCCTGCCATATCCTTAAGCGTTAAGTCTTGAGCTAAAGCATCAACTGCTCGATCTAACATAAAACCGGAAACTAAAGTCCCCTTCTGCCATATTTTTGCTACATCTAAAAGATTAAACTGATATTTCGATTTTTCTAAAACTTCTAACCCCTCCCCTAAAGATTGCATTATTCCGTACTCAATTCCGTTATGGACCATTTTTACAAAATGTCCTGCGCCACCCTCACCAAAATACTGATGGCCGCCATTTGGTTTTGCTAAAGAATCTAAAATTGGTTTTATTTTAAAATATGCTTTCTTTGATCCACCAACCATTAACGGATAACCATTTTTAAAAGCAACAATTCCTCCGCTTACTCCAATTCCTAAAGATTCTATTCCTAATTTTTTAAAATTTTGATATCTTTTTTCTGTATCTTTAAAATTAGCATTTCCACCATCAACCACGATATCTCTTTTTTTTAAGTACTTTAATAATTCATCAATTACAGTTTGAGTCGCTTCGCCAGATGGAAGCATTATCCATAAGATTCGGGGATTTGGAAGTTTTGAAACCAGATCTTTAATTGTTTCAAAGGCGCGGGGAGATACAAAATCTTCGCTGCTTTCATTCGAACCTTCAATTGTCTGCGCATCGCGAGGAGCTGTCCGTTGAGATAATGTTTTCGCTAGAGTCGCTTGCGACCGTATCCCGAGTTCCGCAGGGACGCTTGCGTTCGAAAACTTATCGAAATCGGATAGCAACTTCAGCGATACCATAAACTTTTCCGTTGTTTCCCAAGACCTATTCCAAACAAATACTTCATGCTTTTCATTATATAGCTTTGTGGCTATTCGAGAGCCCATCTTCCCTAAACCAATTATTGCAATCGTCATACTACTTCCGTTCCGGCAGGGACTTCTGAAGCGGGTTCCAAAAGTACCGTTTTATCTCCGGCATCAATCGCCATTAACATTCCCTGACTTTCCTCTCCCTTAAATTTCCGGTATTCCAAATTTATAACAAAGGGTAAAGTTTTTCCAATCATTTCTTCCGGAGTAAAACTTTCGGCGATACCCGAAACAATTTGCCTTTGAAACTCGCCGAAATCTACTTGAAACTTTAACAATTTATCAGCATCGGCAACTTTTTCCGCAGCTGTAATTTTACCCATTCTAATTTCCACTTTTTTGAACTCCTCTAGTGTAATCGTATCCATAATTAAAGCCATTTACGGCCATCTTTTTCTATAAGCGCATCTGCTTCTTCCGGTCCCCATGTTCCCTGCGTATATTGTTTAATTCCTGTTTTTTCGCTTTCCCATTTTTTGAGAATCTTGGTAATCAATTCCCAAGAACTTTCCAATTCATCTGAGCGGTTGAAAAGCATCTGATCTCCGGCAAAAATATCCAAAAGCACTCGTTGATATGCCTCTAATCCGCTTGTGCCAAAACTCTCCTTGTAATTAAATTTCATATCCACCGATTCAAGTCCTAATTTTACTCCCGGAGTTTTGGCAATAAATCTTAAGCTAATTCCTTCGTTTGGCTGAATCCTAAAAGTGATAACGTTGCCAATCTCCGGACAACCAAATTCTTTAAATAAAATATGACAGGTTTGTACAAACACAACTGAAATCTCCACTACCTCTTTAGGCATTTTTTTACCGGCCCGAATATAAAAAGGTATCCCCTTAAATCTTTCTGTTTCGACAAAAAGTTTCATTCCTACAAATGTCTCCGTTTGCGAATTAGGTGAAACATTTTTTTCCTCTTGATAACCTTCATACTGACCCTTAACAATAGAGTTATCTTCTGCCAATCTTATTGAGGCAATCACTTTGGCCCTGGCATCTCTCAAATCTTCCTTAGTAAAACTTTTTGGCTGATCCATAGTAACAGCGGCTAAAAGCTGCATCATATGATTTTGAGCCATATCTCTTAACTCTCCAAGTCCGTCAAACAATCTCCCGCGATTACCGATGCCTGATTCTTCCGCAAGCGTTATCTGAATATGGTCAATAAATTTGTTATTCCAAACCGGTTCAAAAATTCCATTGGCAAACCTAAATGCCAACATATTCTGCACTGTTTCTTTTCCTAAATAATGATCAACTCTAAAGATTTGTTTTTCATCAAAAATCTCTGCTAATTTTTTATCTAAATGTATCGCCGTTTCTAAATCTTTTCCAAACGGTTTTTCAATAATTATTCTTGTCCAATTGCCCTCTTCTTCATGCCTGTCCCGCGAAGCTTCAGCAGAGTGAGAGCCACATCCCTCTGATAGCTTTGTTTTAACCATGTTTTCTAAGATTGTTTCGTAATGGTCTGGAGGCGTTGCTAAATAAAAGAAACGAGCAATACATGCTCCCATTTTTTTGTCTATTTCTTCTAATTGAGTATTTAATTTTTTGTATCCCTCTTCTTCCTCAAAGCTGCCCGATTGATACAAAAGATGTTTCGTAAAATCTGCCCATTTTACATCTTTTTTTTCAGTTTCAAAATATTTATGGAAGTCCGAAATTGCAAAATCGCGCCTGGAAAATCCAACAATAAAAAAATCTTGAGGCAATAAGTTTTCTTTAAATAAAGCAAATACAGAAGGCATTAATTTATTTTGTGCGAGGTCTCCGGTTGCACCGAAGATAACCATAATAAAAGGACTTGAAGTAGTCATGTTAAGAATTATAAAACTAAATAACCAAAATAGAAAGTCTTATTTTATATTTTGATCGGTTATTAAAGTTACTTTATCTGTGATTTCTTTTGTATTTAAAAATCTGGAAGGAATTTCCGCGATTGCATCTTGCCCTAAGCCTGCCGGATGGGTGAACATAAGTTTTAATGCTTTCTTTTTATCTTTTCCAAAAACCAACACAATTATTTCGTCTAATTTCGAAAGTCCTAAAAAGGTTAAGGTAATTCTTTCTTTTTGTGCCGCCGGAAAATCATTAAAATTGGTTACCAACTCTGTCTCTCTTTCAGTTTTAAGTTTTGAGTTTTTAGTTCCGGCCGGTAAGCCCGCAGTGTGTCCATCTACACCAACTCCCAAAATCCCAATACTTTTTGGAAAATAATTAAATACGAAACGCATTGTCTCGTCATAATCTCTTGTCGAATCTTGCATATTTTTATCTTCCAGAATTGGATAAAATCGCGTTTTACTTTCTTCCAGATATTTAACCAACCCTGTCTGCCTAATCATCTCTTCATTCGTTTCTGATTTTAAGTTTGAAAAATATCGTTCATCAATTAGCGCTACTGCTCCGGCTTTTAATATTTTCTCTTTGGCTAAAGTTTCGTAGAGTGTTTTTGGAGTGGAACCGCCGGATAAAAATAAAGCTGTATTTTTAGAAACTTTTTCGTAAAAAATATTTTTACAAAGCTCAATTCCCTCTTGCGGATTTTTTACCTTTATTATTTTCATTTAGGAAGAATTGGCTGACCGGTTAAAATTCTAAATAAATCATGAAGAGTTATTAAAGCAATTAATCCCAGCAAGAATATCATGCCAATCATATGTGCCCGCTCTTCAAATTTTTGATTAACTTTTTTATGGAAGATTCCTTCGATTAAAATAAAGAACAATCTTCCCCCATCTAGGGCTGGAATCGGCAGTAAATTAATAATTGCCAAATTTAGCGACAAAAGAGAAACCAACGATAAAACTGCCGGTAATCCAATTCCAATTACTACGCCTGTTAGTTGAGCAATACCAATTGGGCCTGCCACCCCTTGTGGCACTGCACCTTTAGTAAATATCTGAACTACTAGCATAACTAACCCCGAAACAACCAACCAAGACTGCTTAAGTGCTTCATAAGTTCCGACAAATGGGGCTTTATACCATGGATATTTTTGGATAACAATATTTTGCGAAATGGCAATTCCCATCGGTCCCTCGTTAGCCGGATAAACTTTTCTCGGCGTTATCTCTATTGTTTTAAGTTTTAAGTTTGAAGTTTGAAGTTTTATCGTGAGTTTTTCTCCCAAATGGCTTTTGGCATAAGTGACTAATTGCTCAGCACTGGTAATTGAAACCTGATTTGCCGAAATAATTATGTCCCCTGCTTTAAGCCCAGCTTTTTCTGCCGGCGCTGCTTTAACCACAGCATCGACGGTTACCTTATTCCCTGGGGTTTGTACACCAACCACTGAAAATAAAACAGAAATTATTACTACCGCCAAAACGAAATTCATAAACACTCCGGCAAAAACCACCAACGCCCTTTGCCAAACCGGTTTCGCAAAAAATGCCCGGCCCTCATCTTCTTTTTTTATGTTTTGGGTTTTAAGTTTTAGGCTTGGCCTACCTGCTCCTGCTTCATCTTCTCCAAAAAGTTTTACAAACCCACCAATTGGCAGCCAATTAATTGAATATACTGTCTCTCCAATTTTTTTACCAAAAATGCGGGGTGGTAAACCAAAGCCAAACTCCTCTACTTTTATTCCGAAGAATTTTGCCACAAAAAAATGCCCTGCTTCATGAATTAAAACCAATACCGAGAGGATTAACAAGAATACGACTGCCGTCAGCAACATAGAGTAAAAGTATAACAGAATATGATTAAGGATTAAAGATTAATGAATAATGAATTTGCGGGGAGCTTACAAATTTTCGCTGCTTTCACTCGAATTCCCTGGTAATAAAAATTTAATTCGCAGTATGAGCTGAAAGTTAGAAAATTTTCCGTAAGTGACCTCAGCAAATTCGGGGCTATATTTGCATTAACTCTTCTTCTTTTTTCTTGCCCAAAAATTCAAGCTCTCCAATTGTTTCGTCAGTTATTCTTTGAATATCTTTTTCCAGGCGGAATAAATCGTCTTCGGAAATATTTTTGGCATTTAATTCTTTTTTAACTTCTTCCATTGCCTCATGCCTTACTTGCCTAACCTGCACCTTGCCAGCTTCCAATTTTTGATTAACCAAACCAACCAATTGCTGCCTTCTTTCTTCTGTTAAAGTTGGGATTGAAATACGGATTATTTGTCCGTCAATAACCGGAGTTAATCCGACATTTCCTTCCAGCAAACCTTTGCTTATTTCTCCAATTATAGAATTATCGTATGGGGTAATTACTAAAGTTTGTGAGTCTTGTGCGACAATTTGCGCTAACTCAATTACCCTTAAGTGCTGCGTTCCGCCATATGCATGAATCATAACGTTTTCAACAAGTGACGGAGCTGCTCTGCCGGTTCTAACCGTTCCAAGATCAATTTTAATAACGTCAACTACCTTCTGCATCCCCTGTTTCACTTTGTTCAACAAATCCGAATCCATACTTATTATTACTCCTAATCCATCCGAATTGGATTAACCCGAATATTTTGAATTGAGAATTCTTTTATATATTAATTTATCTGTCCTGAAATTTACCAGAATTCCTAATTCCAAATTATTGGCAATCAGATATGCTAAAATTTGTTTAAAATCTTTAGGTTTTAGCCTATCAACTGTTTTCACTTCCAATACTACTTCATTCTCTATCAAGAAATCAAGAAAGAACTTCCCAATTTTTTCTTCGTTGAACATTAAATCTACAGGAAGTTCTCTTTTAAAACTTATCTTTTCTCCTTTTAGCGCCACTTCTATCGCTCGCTGATAATGTTTTTCTTGATATCTGTTTCCAAGTTGATTTTGAACGGAGAATAAAATGCCCATTAGTTTGTAGGAGAGGTCTTTTTGAATAATCTTGGGCATAAGCTTATTCCTTTTCCTTGTTATTCGTATCTATTGGTATTAATCATTCGAATGGATTCGGATTAACTATTTGTACCTAATTCGTAGCGAGTGAACGCTTTCACTCGAATGTTTTCTCCTAATTTTCCAATGGTTTGTTTAATTAAAGTATCAATTGTTACTGAACCATCTCTAATATAATCCTGCTTTAAAAGCACCGCAACATTTTTAGGATTCATAGCAGCAATTTGCATTGCGACTTCATGCGCTAGTCTTTTAAAGTCTTCTGTCCTAGCAACAAAATCTGTTTCACAAAGAATTTCCAAAAGCACTCCAACTTTACCGTTTTGATGAATATAACTTTCAATTAATCCCTGCCCTGTTGTTCTATCGGATTTTTTTTCAGCTCTTTCTATTCCTCTTTTTTTAAGAAGCGTTATCGCCTTTTCATAATCACCTTTTGCTTCGGTTAAAGCTTTGGTGCAATCAGCAATTGAAACTTGAGTTTCTTCTCTTAATTTTTTTATTAGTTTAATATCAATTTTCATACCTTATATTATATAACAAAGCGCGGGGAGCTTACAAAATTTTTATCGCTTCCATTCGAACTCCCTAATTTCAGGTTCTTCCTAAAGCCGAATGAGCTGAAAGCGAAGAAATTTTCGTGAGCGACCTCAGCGCTTTTACTCGCGAGCTGCGGAACAAGAAAATTATGTTCTCGAGCTTTAATTACTTTTTAACTTTCGCTTTTGGTTTTGTTTCTTTTACTTCTTTTTTAGGAGTTTTTGCAACTGCAACTTTTTCTATTTCAACTTCTACCTTTTCAGTTTTCGCTTCCCCTTCAACTTTTGGAGGTTTTTGCGCTTTAATTCCTTCAACCCAAGCATCCATAATGTGGGTAATAATTAACTTTAATGAACCAACCGCATCATCGTTGGCCGGAATTGGGTGATCTATAATATATGGATCCGCGTTTGTATCAACAATTGCAACTGTTGGAACATCAACGCTTTTTGCTTCTCGAATTGCTAAATCTTCTAAATGTGAATCAATTATAAACAGAGCGTCTGGTTTTTGTTTCATTTTCCAAACACCGCTATAAAAAGATTCTAATTTTTGTTTTTCTTTATCCCATTGTCCAACTTCTTTTTTTGTATACTTAGCTCTTTCTTCCTGACTAATTAATTTTGCACCCAAATCTTCTAATTTTTTAAAGTTTTTTGAAACCTCCGGAAAGTTAGTTAAGACTCCGCCAATCCATCTATTGGTAACATAAAATAGCTTGTTAATACTATCAAATTTATCATCTTTGAGTAATTCTTTTATCCTAGCGATTTCTTCCTCTACAATTGGCCTTGCTTGTCTTTTTGTTCCAACTACTAGAAGACTTCCACCCCTTTGTCCCAAAGCTCTTACAAATTCTGCTGCTTCGTCTAATCCTTCTTTGGTTTTTGCTAAATCAATAATTTGAATATTGTCACGTGCTTCAAAAACGAAGTCTCTGGCTTTTGGATTACCACGGGTTACCTGATGTCCGAAATGACATCCGGCCTCAAGAAGTTCTTCAAGTGTAATTTGTTTCATAAAATTTTATTGTTCCTTAAACCGCCACCCGGACGAAGCTTTTAAACTCAGGAACAAATGTCCGAATGTGAGTGATAGGTACTATTATACATAAAGCCCCAGCAGAATTCAAGAGTTATTCCTTGGAATTCAAGAAATCAAAAATTCAAGTTCAAGAAAGTCCCACTTCTAACGTCAAAAATTCTAATCCCCAAGTTCTAACTTCCAGATTCTAGTGTCTAGCATCAACCGCTGTCTCTCCCTTGACAATCTCTCTTGAATCTATTACTTTAAATGTATAGGGTTTTATTTTTAATGAAAAAGATTTTTTCTATTCTATTTTCCATTGCTTTTCTTCTTGTCTTTGTTTCTTTCTTCTCCCAAAAAACTTTCGCCTCCTGTCCATCTGGTCAAGCCTACAATGGACAATGCCCCGCCAGCACAACACAAGGCTATAGCGTGGGAATGGATACCACAAATTATCAAGTTTGTTACTCTTGCGCCAACACTAATACCAGCTTACTATGCCAAAACGCGCTCGGTGGAGTTTGCTGGAATGATGTCGGTAGTCCCGGACTTAACAAAACAGGATCAACGAATTATCTATATAATTGCAATCACTCTGGGGCTCCCACGAGCCAGACGTTTTGTACATCTGGTTGTAAGATTAATTCAAGTACGGCAGATGCCTGTAATGCTGCTCCCGCTTGCTCGGGCGGAAAATCATATGTTGGCGGACAATGTATGTACTCCTGCGGTAGCCCAACTTACGTTCCATATTCAAAATGTGAGACTATTGGTGCAACCCCCTGCAACGATGGTACTTCCTATACAACGTATAGGAGCGACGCCTGGTGTGGAGGAAGTACTATTGCTTGCTGTCAGATTCCAAACGGCGGCAATCCTGCACCCCCACCTACAGATACTTGCACCCCCGCTGGAGGCGCCTGTGTCCCTAGTGGTGATGACTGTAATACACTTCAGACGACAACAGGAGAAGCATATACCGAC
>CABEBT010000086.1_pt1 | contig 26977 bp, 20 predicted proteins | sample 3132661 | NCBI WGS metagenome assembly CABEBT01 (sample SAMEA5534346, study PRJEB31848) | metagenome | biome: tundra; feature: field; material: soil | place: USA | collected 2013-05 | depth 0.45 m | reverse complement strand
GCATCATTAGGGGTTTACACAGATGCCTCCAAAAACCTCACCAACACTGTACCTACCAGCGGACAATTGGGTTACTGGACACGCAGCGGAACCAATCTGTATAACACCAACCAAGGAGATAATGTCGGAATCGGAACCGGAACGACGCAACCATTGTCAAAATTGAGTGTTGGCGGAGCTGGAATTGCCAATACCGGCGTCTACGGCTACGGCCTCAGCTACGGCGTCTACGGCAGCGGCGGCAGCGGGTGGGGCGGCATCGGCGTCTACGGCAGTGGCGGCAGCATCGGCCTCTCCGGCTCCGGCAACGACTACGGCGTCTACGGCAACGGCACCAGCTACGGCGTCTACGGCAACGGCGGCTACCAGGATTTTCAGGGTGGTCACGGAGAATATACTAATGGTGCCATTTGGACAAACGGATCATCCCGCACGTTAAAAGAGAATTTTACTAACTTAGATAGTCAGGCTATTTTAGGCAAAATATTACAACTCCCCATAACCGAATGGAACTATAAAACGACTCCGGGTCAAGACTTTATTGGCCCCATGGCTGAAGATTTCTATGCTTTGTTTGGCCTGGGAGATAGTAAAGGTATTGATACTGTATCCCCGGCAGCATTAGCTTTGGTGGGAATCAAAGCGCTTAACGAAAATCTTGCTTCGCTTTCGGCCAATCTTGCCCCGATCACTATGACCGATACAGGAGACTTGGCTTTAACTGATCAGAACGCGACTGACACCGGTTTTACTGTTCCCCACTACTTTACTTTAAATGATGCTTTGGGAAATCCGATTAGTAGAGTTGGAGCATATGCCGATCTTGCGGTGGCAAATTTACGAGCTGGATTTATAAGCGCTCAGCAAATTAGCACCAATTCCCTATCGGTTGCGACCGAAAATGTAACAATCGGCGGCCAAAGCCTCCGAAGCTATATCGCCAGCATCGTCACCTCCACCCTCTCCACTTTGAGGCTCCAAGGCCTCGCCTTGGAGGCACAAGGCATTATTTCGCCGATTGCATCTATTGACGAACTTCACACCAACTTTATCTCGCCGGTTGGTAGCGATGCTCAGATCGGTTTGAAATTAGATAATAATAAATTGTCTATTTTGAACACAAATTCAGCTTCCGGTTCTGCGGTGGCGACGATTGATAACCAAGGAAATGCAACGTTTAGCGGTCAGTTGTCAGCGGCTAGCGGTCAGTTTGGTGATGCAACAATTAGCGGCACTTTACATGCAGGCAAAATACTGGCGAGTGATATTGTAGGATTAAATATCCAAGCTTCAACTGTTTCTGCTCAATACATCACTAACGTCACCAATATATATAATAGTACGCCGTCCGGACAAACATCTAGTGTTAGTGGAAATTTTGGCTTAATTGCAAATGCTGCCACGCCAAATACTAACTACCAACTACCAAATACTGGTTATATTGATATCAGTTCTTACTCAGGATCATTGGCTTATGTTGACAATTTAAGCGCTGCCAACGCTGCTTTTAGCCAGAATCTAATGGTTTTTGGACAAACTTCCCTATCCGACACTTCAATCGTCGGCCAACTCTCAATAGGCGGAAATATGATATTAACTAATGGTTCTATTAATGTCTTAGGCAGCGACTTAAGCTTGCAACCTCTGCGACAAGGTGGATTGTCGGTTATGGGTGGACTATTTTATATCGATACCGACGGTAATGTTAAAGTTGGCGGCAATGCCGAATTTGCTAAAAATGTTACAGTTCATGGAACTCTGGCGACAAACATCATTTCTCCGCTCCCTGGAAGCGATTTGAGCTTAAATACCGGTAATTCTAATCTTAAAGTTACAAATGCCAGTAATGCCGCTGTCTTAAGCGTTAATCCACTTGGCGACTTAGTGGCCAGTGGTGCTGCTACGTTTAGCAAATTAAATCTCGGCTTAATTCAACCGGCCTTTGCTATTTCTCCAACTGAGTTTGTCGCTACAGGCAGTGCCGGAACAGCTAATGTTAGCGCCTACCAAACTCAAGTTACAATTAATAATCCTGCTGTTACCGATAAAAGCTTAATTTACATTACACCGACATCTAATACCAATAATCAAGTTTTGTATCTGTTAAAACAAGTTCCAGGAGTTTCATTTACTGTTGGCTTACAAAATCAAAGCTTTACGCCAATTCCCTTTAACTGGATTATAGTGAATTGACAAACTGTTAATAATTTGCTATATTTAAATCCTAATTCCCCCCGGCTCATTACGACCCGGGGGTTTTTATTTGCGTTAAATTTATTAATAATCTAAAATAGAATTATGAAGAAGAAAATTTTAGTGCAATTTGATGGAAGTAATTTTTATAATAAAATTAAAAATGTTCTCCCTCAAATTCATTTAACTTCATTTGATTACGAAGGACTCGCTAACGAAATAAGCCAAAGTAAAAAGTCTCAAACTATTTATTATGTCGGAGAGATAAAGAAATATCCCGGAAACAAAAAATCTGAAATACTCTACGCAAACCAGCAAAAATTATTTGCAAACTTAAGAAAGCAACGCTTAGAGATAAAACTTGGCTATCTATTAATGTCCAGCGGGAAATATCATGAAAAAGGGGTGGATGTACAAATAGCTGTAGACATTGTCCGCGGAGCCATAAAGAATGAGTATGATATTTGTTACGTCATATCCTCCGACACGGATTTATTGCCTGCTATTCAAACAGCCAAAGAGGAAGGAAAGAAAATAATCTATGTAGGCTTTGAAAATTTCGTAAGCCAAGCGTTATCCAGAAACTGCGCTTCCTCAATTATTTTAAAGAAGGATCAGCTATTAAAGCTTACGAAATAAGCCATTTATTGCCAAATTGACAAATAAATGATTCGTGTTTATTAGTTGTTATTTGTGTCAATTCGTTTATTGCAGCGAAGCTGCAATTACTCCTTGACATTATATTGATAGATTGTTAAATTTAAGACACATGAAAGAAGAACAAAAATTAGAAATAGTTAACTACATAGAAAAGGCTTCGATTGCCATATTAGGTCTTCTTTTTATCCTTTTTCCGGTCTTTTTAACCAATTTAACCACTGATTATTTCGTTTTACCAAAACAAGCTTTAGTAGTGTTTGCCGGAGTTGCTGTATTAGTACTTTATGGAATAAAAACCCTGCTTTTGGAAAAAGTTAGAATCAAAAAAACGCCATTTGATGTAGCAATAATCCTATTTATAGCTGCTCTTATGCTATCGTCAATCTTTTCTCCAGCCTGGGCTGATTCCCTAAGTAATTTTATTCCTGTACTTTTTGCCGGACTCTTATATTTTGGCATCGTTTATAACGCCAAGGACGAAAAATCAGTTATGGTGCTAATTGGCAGTCTTTTAACGGGAGCTTCCCTTTTAGCGATTATGCCAATTCTTTCCCATTTTAAAATCTATATTTTACCATTTGATTTTACAAAAGCCATTAATTTTACTCCTACCGGCTCTAATCTAGACCAAGTTTTATATCTGTTATTTGTTCTTCCTATTAGTTTCTACTTTGTCTTACCGTTCTTAATGAAAAAGAAAATAAACAGCATTTTTACACAAAGGAGAGAAGATATGATTAAAATCTTGGGATTTGGAGTTGCCGGATTAATCATTCTTGCCGGAATTGCTATGTCAATCTATAACTTAATACAACCTAATGGATTAATTTTACTTCCACTGGAAACAGGATTCCAAACCGCCTTTGCCGCAATCTCTCAAGATGCAGGCAGGATATTACAGGGATTCTTGTTTGGCAATGGCTTTGGAGAGTACTTCCTAGACTTTGCTAAATTTAAACAAGCCAGTTTTAACGCCAACCCAACACTTTGGGGACTAAGTTTTATTCACTCTTCAAGTTTTGTCTTGGAGCTTTTGGCAACAACAGGAATACTAGGATTTTTAAGCTTTATTTTCCTTTGTTTTAAAGCCATTAAAGAAAAACCATTATTTATTCCGGTAATTATACTTTTAGCATCAGCGTTTGTTTTACCATTTTCATTTATTACCTTAACCACCCTTTTCTTTCTTTTAGCAATCTATGCCGCGTTAAGAAGTCTTTCTAACGACCAGAAGTATTTTGATGTGGAACTTGAATTAGTTGCTTTTAAAAAAGGTTTTATTACTTTTACGACCGGCCCGGAAAAGGATAAAGGCTATAGCAAGATTCTTTCCTACTTTGTGTTTGGCGTAATTCTTTTACTGGTTGCTTCTATTGGCTTTATTAGCTACGATTTTCTTTCCAGCAACATCACTTTTGCCAAAGCTTTAACTGCCGCTAACCAAAATAACGGCCAATTAACTTATGACTATCAAAATAAATCCATCAATAGCTTTACCGGCAGTCGCAATGATGCCTATTTTAGAGTTTTTTCCCAAACCAACCTAGCCTTAGCAAACTCAATCGCTAGCTCTATTCCAAAAGGAGCAAGTCCAAGCGCTCAAACACAGCAAACAATCTATACACTTGTTCAGCAATCAATTACAGCAGGAAGACAAGCAACCACACTATCTCCACAAAATCCTTTGGATTGGCAAAATTTGGCAACTATTTACAGAAGCCTAATCGGTTTTGGACAAAATGCCGATCAATTTGCTATAGCAGCACAGCAACAAGCAATCCAGCTTGATCCCGTAAATCCACAAGGATATATCACTTTGGGCGGAATTTATTATCAATTGGGAACCTGGGATAAAGCTTTAGCGCAATTTCAACAAGCTGCAACCTTAAAACCAGACTTTCCAAACGCTTATTACAATATTGCCCACACTTTAATCCAGCAAGGAGACTTAAAGGGAGCCTTAGCTCAACTTGAAATAGTTAAATCTTTGGAAGCAAATGATCCAACTAATCTTGCCAAAATAAATGATGAGATCAAACAATTACAGGCACAAATTGATCAACAAGGAAACGCACAAGCACCAGCTAATGCAGCAACTACGCCCATTGGATTACCAAAACAAAATCCACAGGTTAAGATTCCGGCGCCGGCGGCTACAGTTATACCAACAACAACACCTACTGTCAGTCCAACGCCTACACCAACAACCGAAGGTGGCCTTCCTGTGCCAACCACTACCCCAACCCCATAACGCGAAACATAAAACGTAAAAGATAAAACTTAAAAGATACATTTGAGGTTTTTTGTTTGAAGTTTTCAGTTTATTAACTTTTCCACGCCAATAACTCACCTATTTAATATTATTTTTGAACATTTAAGAACTGAGGACTTATTAGAAATAATAATTCCACTAAAACTAATCCTAAAAGTGTATTTGAATAAACTTAGGAGAAAATAAACCAATAGGTTCTACTGCCAGATATTTCTACCTAGCAGTAGAAATCTATTATGCTGGTCTTTGTTTTCTGAAACAATCTCTACAAAGAACTGGCCTGTCGCCTTTTGGTTTGAATGGAACTGTATCTGGTTTACCGCATTCTGCGCACGTTATTTCGAACGATTGCCTTGGTTCCATGCTTCCCCCTCTACCCTCATTCATTCGAGCCTTTTTTAAAGCTCTACAATCTGGGCATCGGACTGGTTCGTTTTCGAACCCTTTTTCTTTATAAAATTTTTGTTCGGACGCGGTCCAAATGAACTCTTTACCGCAATCTCTACAGATTAATGTTTTATCTTGGAAATCCATGTTGTGTGTGTTCAAAATCAAAGCTTAACGTTAGTTAAAACTTAAATCTTGAAACTTGATGTGTCACCTCCTCTCTGAACTTTCATGTATATAATTTTCCCTTTTCTCCTGTTTTTTAGTTCAGAAAGAATTGTGGAATGATACCATAAGTACTATTTGCAATTATACAGGTAATGAAAACAAATAGCAAATGAAGAGTCAAAGCGTATTTAGTATTTCGTATTTAGTATTAAGTATGTTAAAATAATTTAGTTCTTTTTGATTCGGGCTTGTAGGTAAGTGGTATACCGGCGCATTCGCATTGCGCAGTCCCGAGTTCGATTCTCGGTAAGTCCACAAGGGCCGGTGGCTCAACGGTAGAGCACCTCCATGGCATGGAGGGGGTTGAGAGTTCAAATCTCTTCCGGTCCACAAAACAATTTCCCTCCTGAATGCTAAATACTTAATTCTTGATACCAAATACTAAATTTGCCTTGCAAATTTTATTGTAGGAATGGAAGAGGATTTACGGCCGAGCCATTTTGCCTAATTTCAAAGTGAGTATGCGGTCCAGTTGTTCTACCGGTCATTCCAATCCAACCAATAACCGTGCTTCCCCCAATCACTTGCTGACCAGGACTAACGTTAACCGCCTCCATATGGGCATACAAAGAGCTATATCCATTGCCGTGATCAATAATGACATCATTTCCATAACCATAATTGTAACTGCCAGTGCTAGCTTCTTTAACTACTCCACTCTTAGCTGCTACTATTGGTGTTCCATAAGGCGCGGCTAAATCCAAGGCCTCATGGTACCAAGAGGCAAACTGGGTAACTAATCCATGTACCGGCCAGGTAAATCCGGAGCCGGAGAAAGAAGCAGAACTTGGACCCTGAGCAATATACACCTGTTGTTGAATAAATGGCTGCTCAGATGGCTTAACACCATTTGGAACGATTAACATTTGCCCGGTAACCAACGAAAATGTCTCGGGATTGGCAAAATCATTAAACGGAAAGTCGACAATTCCCTGTGGTTCCGTAGCATACTTTTTGGCAATTGTATAAACCGTATCGCCGCTTTGAACTTTGTAGTAAATACCCGTCACAGGCAAAATCTGCAAAGTATCCCCTACGCTAATGTCATCATTCGACAAATTGTTGGCCCAACGAATCGTATCAGCAGAAATTCCAAACTTTTGCGCAATTGTTGAAACAGTATCTCCTTTTTGTACTGTATAAGTTATAGCTTTATCTCTTGGTTTTTGTGAAACCTGTGTTCCAAAAACATCCTCACCAACAGCAATTGAACTATTAGATGGAGAGTTAATTTTTGCCGAAACCGAAGAACTTTGCGAAAAAACCGGATACGTGCTGGCTAAAAACGGAGCAATAATAACACCAAGTGTTAATACTCCCATAGTTGCCAGATGCAAAAAGGGCCGACTGTATCGGCCTCTTTTAATCATAAAAAACTTGACTAAAATATTCTTATTAGCTTCAAAAATAATACTTGAAGAAACCAGTCTTTCCTTAGAGTAGTGACTAACAAAGTCTAAAAATTCCGGAAAAGCAGCAAAAAACTTTTGGGCTGGCAAAAAAATACCTAATATTTTTCGTTTATTCATTCTTGGGCGTTATAAATGGTACCAAAATAAGATCAAAGTGTCAATTATTGAAGCTTGGCGAGCGTCTTGAGCAACATGTGATTATCTTCGAAAATTGTTTTTGACTAAGAAGGCTTGAGCGAATTTAAAAACTCTTCGTTGGTATCGGTTTTTTCTAATTTCTCAATTAATAATTGTGTTCTCTCTTCTTCTCCAAGCATATACAACATTCTTCGCATCGTTGTTAAGCTTTGCAAAAGATTTGGATCAAGAATTAATTCTTCTTGTCTGGTTCCGGAAGATTCAATATCAATGCTTGGGAAAATCCTTTTATCGGCCAATCTTCGATCTAAATGCAGCTCCATATTACCGGTTCCTTTAAATTCTTCGTAAATTAAGTCGTCCATTCTCGATCCTGTATCAACCAAAGCTGTGCCGATAATAGTTAGCGAACCGCCCTCTTGGCAATTTCGAGCTGCACCGAAGAATTTTTTAGCCGGCCATAAAGCCGCCGGATCAAATCCTCCAGACAAAGTTCTACCTGATGGCGCAACCGATAAATTATAAGCTCTGGCTAATCTGGTGATTGAATCCAAAAGAATTATTACATCTTTACCCATTTCCACCATTCTTTTAGCTCTATCAAGGGTAATTTCGGCCACTCTGGTTTGATCCTCCGGTGGTTCATCAAAATTTGAAGCCACAACTTCTCCTTTAACCGAAGACATAATGTCGGTAACTTCTTCCGGTCGTTCTCCTATTAAAGCTGCCATTAAATGAACTTGTGGAAAATTTTGGGAAATTCCGGCGGCCAATTCTTTTAAAACGGTTGTTTTACCGGCTTTTGGCGGTGAAACAATCATTCCTCTTTGCCCAAAACCAATTGGCGCAACCAAATCGATAATGCGCGTTGACAATGGTTTTTTACCGGTGGTTAAAACGACCTGTTTTTTAGGATAGATAGGCACTAATTCATCGAAATACGGCCTGTTTAATGAATCTTCCGCATTCACTTCGTTTACTTTTTCTACCTTTAATAAACCAAAATATCTTTCGGTATCTTTTGGAGGCCTGCCTAATCCTTCGACTAAATCGCCCGGGCGAAGCATAAAACGTCTAATTTGTGATTGGGAAATATAAATATCTCGTTGAGATGGGATAAAGCGTGGTCTTAAAAAACCGTGACCTTCCGGTTGAATATCCAAAAATCCCTTAACCATTTGCGTTAAAACCGGTTGTGGTTCGTATTGATTTTGATATTCCCTTGGAGCTACTGGTCTTGGTTCTACATAGGCTGCTTGAACAGGAGTTACTGGGACGACTGGTTCTACTGCAACTTCTGGCTCTTTAACAGCATCAACCACAGGAGTTTCCTCTTGCTTTTCGGTTGGTTTTCCAACAATTTCCTCTACTGAAGGTTCTTCTACTGGTGTAGCTTTCTTTTTGACTGGCATATACTATTATATAACTGAAACTAAAGGGATGTGCTTTGAAGACTCTTTAAAGCAAATTCATTACACCATACCTTCTCCTTTTTGTCAATAGGTATCTTTTCATTGTGTAACCTCACCGCTTGACATATCCTATAATATATGATATCCTGCTCACTGAGTTATGAAAAAGATCTTATTCTCTTTATTACTTTTAGGTTTCGCAAGCTTCTTGCCCGGCAAAGCTTACGCTGATTGCACGCAAATTTATGGCGGCGGACAAACTTGCAGTAACACCTTCTCTATTCAAAAAACTACTACTAATGGTAATATTTTCTCCATGAGTCAAACAGTAGATTTTCAAATAACAGTTACTAACACTGGATCACAGAACATTTCTAGTATTAATGTTACTGATACTTTCCCTCAGTTTTTAAACTTTGTTTCCGGACCGGGAACCTTTAATTCAAGCAATAATACTCTAACTTATGTCGTAAATAATCTTAATGCTGGACAAAGCCAATCAGTTAATGTCAGTGGTAAAATTTCAAATTCGGGCGTTCCGGCCGGCATTTGCCTATTAAATAACGTTTATGCGATAGACAATAATGGCAGTTCCAATACTGCCTCAAGTCAGTTCTGTATTCAAAATGTCGTAAACGTTACTCCGGCACCAGTTATTTTACCGGTTGCTAAAGTTAAAACCACTCCCGCAACAGGACCTGAAATGTTACCAATTATTGCACTTATTCCTGGAGTCTTAGGTGGACTATTCTTAAGAAAAAAATCAAAACACAATATTGAGGGAGGTGAAAAATAATATGTCATCGATGATAGAAAAGACAGCACAATCAAAATATGATATTTCAGCCCCAACCCCAATTACAGATACTGTTCTTGCGGTTGATGCAAATGTTTCTCGCCCAAAAGGACATAGAAACTTGGGGAAATTTGGAACACTAGCTTTTACAGTAATGTTATTTGAAGCTGCGTGTTCTAGTGGCAGTGCAACTGCTGCCCCATCAGCGACTAAAACTCCTGATATGAAGCCGTCAGTTCCAGTACCAACACAAACAGCTACGCCAAGACCAATTGATTCAGCTTCTGCAAGTTTAAATGCAGATGCATCACTAAGTATAGGCTTGGAATTAGGCGAAGGACAGCAAATTGCTAAACCAATCGCTGTTCCAACCACAGTTTCAAGTGAATCAATAAGAGCTTTCTTTCCTGGTGTAACTTTAGACGGAAAATCAACTTCTGTATACAATGAGGGAAAATGGTTTATTCCGCAAACTAAATCGACAGCAGAAAAAGCTGACTCAGCCAACAACATTAGCGGTAACTATGTTGATGTTGGTCCATGGCGCCTTGTCGCTTTTGAAAATATTCAAAACGGTGCAGGCCATCTTGATACCCATGGAGAGGTAGGAGAAACAATTATTACCGCCGACAACGGTGGTTTAGTTGAATTTGCCTATTCGCAACTTGGACCTGTCCAAAATGATAGCTTGGAAAATGCTCATGGACAGACAGATTCAAACTGGAAATTGCAACTAACCTTCAAAGGTTTAGAAGCAGGCCAAACCGTTATCCCTGTTGACCCTGATACAGGAAAACAATTAACATGGGAGGATGGAAGCCCAATTGTATTTGCTGCGAGCAACCTTGGTGATTGTTCAGTCGAATTACCTAAAACAGACAAAAACAGTGATGTTAGAGTCGGTTTTGTAATCAACATGAAAGCTTCACCAGCTGGCGTTCAAAAGCACGAAGTTAAAGTTGAAGTTGGCCCAAATGACCAACCAAACTTAGTTGGAGAAAATAAGTTTACTAATACCAAACAGCTCATTAAAGAGTCTGTTCCGGAAAAATAAACTTTTTAACTTAAATTAATTAAGTTGAGAATGCGCGCCTTAAACAAGCGCGTATTTTTTTGGCTTAGTGAAGCTGCTGGAGAATTAAATCTGTGGTTTTATCCCAAGTAAAGTTTTGTAAAGTGAATTCTTGAAGACTTTTCCCAAGTTTTAACCTTAAATCCTTATCCCCTATTAGCCTTCGTATACCCTCCTTAAAGGCCTTATTGTCCCCTGATTGAACTAATATCCCCCTTTGGCTATCAATCAGCTCCTGGATAGCCCCCGTGTTATTTGTAATAACTGCCAAACCCTTCTCCCCTGCTTCTACAAGAGCCATCGGCAATCCCTCACTATGCCAAGACGGGTAAGCAAAAATATCCGCATTTTCCAAAAGCTCTGAGACTTCATCTTTTGTAATTGCTCCCAAGATATTAATGTTCCGTAAATTCTCTACCCTAACCTTATTCTTGAGAGGTTGAACTAGTACTCCCGGACCGGCAAAAATAAAATTTACAGCTGGATTTTCCTTTGCTATATCGAATAAAAACTCTACTCCTTTTGATTTAATCATCCTTCCAACATAAACAACCGTTACCTTTTTAAATTCTGCTCTAGGTTGTTGTTTTTCTGAGCTTAAACCTGGATACGCCACCTCTGAATCAATACCGAAAGCTTGCTTTAAAAAACGCTGAGTTGCCTTAGTTTCTGCAAAAATTGCGTCATAAAAATGCACAGAAAGTCTCACAATGGTATTTTCTACTAGCCTAACAGCTAAATTAATAAATGGGTTTTCGGTGGTTGGATAGTATGCACAATGATCGGTCAAAATAACTCTGGTTTTAGTCAACTTAGCGTAAATTGGTGCCCACCAGGACGAATCAAAAAACCGAGTCGAAACATGAATTAGATCATATTGATTTCTATTTTTGAATAAGAACTGAAGCAAAGCCAAAGGATTTGGTAAACTAAACTGATCTCTAAGAATATTCAGACACGGGATTCGGTATATAACCATGCCCTGATAATTTTCCTTTGTTAAAACTTGATTTGTGTTGTAGCAAAGCACATCAACTGAAATTTCCGGATGATTTTTTCTTAAAAATAGATACAATTCTTCCATATAGCGCTCGCTTCCCCCGACATGTGGATAGAAAAACGGCGTAATTACTAAGATTTTTTTCATAGTGAAAATATTACTAGCTCTTTATTACTAAAAACAACTTTAAGACCAACTCTCTTATAATAGTCTACGTACGTCTTGTCTGCCTCTGTAAGCTCTTTTGGCGACCAAATGTTATAGAAAGTACTATCTTTTTGGCTAATTGGCAATCTTTGCCAGGCAAAATACCGACCACCGACGACAAAAAAGGTTTTTTGTCCGCTTTGCTTTGCTGCTACTAAATCCTTAACGTTTGATAATTTATTTTTTATCGTATTGGCATCATAATAACCGTTAATTGATTCTAAAATTCGTCTTGTATTCAGGTCCATATACATTCCTCCTTGTGAATTAACGCCGGAAACTGCCTCTAGGATATATTGAGTTGCCGGATCACTGACTAAAAATGCCTTACCATCTTTATTCTGCGAAGCTAACCAACTACCGGCCTGAATTTCCGCAGTGGAAATTTGCGTTTGATAATTTTTAAAATTAAGCGGCTCTTTATAAACTAACTGATTTTTATAAAACGTAAGTAGAAGAACAAAAGCGACAAAACTAATCCCAACAACCTTAAAAATTGAGGGTAAATTAGAGATAAAAACCCAAATACCAAAGGCAATGATTAAACTCCAGAAATAATGCCCAAGTACATAAAACTTAAGAAAATATGAAAAAGGTGCAAGAGCAATTCCCAAAATTATTAAGGCTAAGCAAAGCAAAATCTTCTGACTGTAAGTTCCCTCTTTAACTATTTTTACAACGCCAATTGAGCCAAAAACAAACAGAAAAATTCCAGACCAGTCCATAATAAAGCCTATTTTAGGCATTAATTGAAAATTAAAATGACTTGCTTCTTCTATACCCGGAATTGACCAAGTAATAAATAAGTTTGAGACAATTAAAATAAATGCAAACAGAGCCGAGACAATAATGGCAAAATTAATTCTTTTTTTAGAATGATTAATATGCAAACTTAAATACAAAGCAGCCAAAACAAACAAACATAAGACTCCAACGACATAATGCATTAACAGAATCACAATCCCTGCAATTAATAAAATCGGCCATTTATATTCTTTTATTTCAGCAGCTACAAAAACCGTAATTAATGCTACTAAAGTCTGCGGAATTAAAAATAAAGTTGAATAAACAATAATTGACTCAAAAACTAATGAGGAAACAATTGCTGCTAACAAGGCTAACCAATTGTTATTAAATACTTTTTTGGCCAAGATTAAGGCTGCAAAAGCAGTTAACAGATAATGCCAGTATTCAATTCCCCAATAAACTCCTAATAAACCGCGTTGGAAAATAACCTTTGGTAAAGAAAGTAAAATATTAAAAATTGGCGAATAACTGTTAAAAGTAAAAGTATCGGTAATCTGAGTTGTTGAAAAAGATAACTTGCCTAACGAAAGTAAATTAGACAAAGTTAGATGTTCATAGATATCCCAATTAAGCTGCATTGGATAAGGCGTGTTTCTTTTCCAAACAAAAAAATAAACAAAAGCAGTAAATAAAGCTAAAAACGAAGCTATAAATACATTTCTCCAGTCAATTTTGGGCTTTTGCTCAACAAATTGCCTTCCAATATTGATCACAGAAACTATAGAAATAATAACTGCAATTATTCTTACTGCATTTTGAAAATCAAATTTTACAATGAGATTTGCTCCAAAAATAACAAAATAGATTACAAACCAAAGCAAGGCTCCTAAAATCCAAGCTTGAATAACTTTTCTAACAAAAATTCTACCGGCCAGATACGGTAAAATGTAAAAAGATAAGCCCGCAATCAAATCAATAAGCATGTTATTCATGTAATAAAATCTCCTGACTTACAGATGTCTCATTCTTGTTAAGCTTCGTTTTAAACTCTAGTAAATGCCATTTATATTGCAGAAAAACCTGAGCTTCACCTACAGGAATCTCTATCTTTAAGTTATTATTCCTATCAATAATTCTAATTTTTGTCACGTCCGAAGAAAGAAATTGATTTTCTCCAACCACAACCGGAATTAAATTCAACCTCCTTACCGCATCAATATCAAATTGCTTAATCGTATCAGCATTAAAATACACTCTGTTTTTGTCATCAGCAACCAAGCAGTCTGCGCAGAATTTAATTACCTGCCCGATGCTCGTTATAGCTAATCCTGAACCAACTGCTCTTTGGATCTTTACCCCTCCATTTATTTGCTCGACAACATAACTGACGCTGTTTTTACTATCACTTGTGTTCCAAATTAGATCTTTTTGATTAAAAATGAGGCTTTTTAAGCTACTCCAAATATTCTGGAGGAAATTTCCATTATTATTGCCAATAATTTTATCTTCAAGATGATCTTTAACTGTATTTGTATAGAAAAAATCATCTAAAGGAGACACCGCAAATAACGTATTCCCCACATTATCGTAAAAACTAAGCCCAAAAGAAGAACTTTTAACAACATCTTCATTAATAATTACTTGATTTGAGGGAATTCTTACAAAGGTAATTACTAAAGAAATAAAACTTATAGTTATTAATGCTACGAAACCTATTATGCCCTTTTTTAAAAACATCGAGCTTGCCATACTTGCTAAAAAGTACCTTTAGTGATATAATAAATTGCTTTAAATAGCAACCTATAATATTATGATTAGGAACTATACTCTATCTCTAATTATACCATGTAAGAACGAGGCAAAAGCCTTGGAAACTGTTTTGGCAAATTTACCCAAAGAAATCGACGAAACAATTATTGTTGATAACAACTCAACCGATGAAACAAAAAAAGTCGCTCGTAATTTTGGTGCAAAAATATTTTCAGAAACAAGGAATGATAAAAGTGGCATTGGCTATGGATATGCACTCCAAAAAGGTTTTAATGAAGCACACGGGGATATTCTTATCTGTATGGATGGAGATGGCTCTTACCCAATTAATGAAGTTCCAGGCATTGTTAAGCATCTATTAAGAAACAAGCTTGATTTTATTTCCTGCAATCGCCTGCCCTTTAAACGCCCTCAAAAAATGTCTTTTATCAGAGCCCTCGGTGTAAAAATTTTGAATACAACCATTAATTTAATCTATGGTTATAAAATTAAAGATTCTCTAACCGGCATGTGGGTTTTTAAAAAATCAGTATTGGAAAAATCAACTTTTACAGAAGGTGGATGGAATTTTTCTCTAGAAATAAAGCTAAAAACAATTATGAACAAGTCTTTAAAATTTTCCGAGAGACATATTTCCTATCAAGACCGAGTGCTTGATTTAAGTAAACAAAATTTACTAAAAACTGGTCTAACGCACATGTTTTACTTACTAAAATTAAGGATCAGCTCTCTCGCAGAATTGACTTACAAAATTAGCTGTGCTAAACTTTACAAACACGAAATGAAGACTGCCCTACAATAATCCATACTACCCCTGTCTAGATTTATGAAAAATACAAAACCATTAATATCTATACTATTGCCGGTTCACAACTCGGCAATCACTCTTGCGGAGTGTATTCAGAGCTTACTGAACCAGTCTTATAAGCAAATTGAGATCATCGCGATTGATGACTTTTCCTCCGATAAATCCACTACCATCCTCAATTCATTCAAAAAACAAGACAATAGACTCAAAATTCACAAAAATGTTAAGCGCTATGGCCTTTCTGTTACGTTGAATCGCATGGTTAAGCATGCCAAAGGCAGTTTTATTGCTTTTATGGATACCGATGATATAAGTAGCCCAAATAGGCTCAAAAAACAGTTAAACTTCCTTTTAAAGAATCCTGGCGTCGTGGCTGTCGGCTCACAATGTACCTTTATCGACGACCAAAATAAAAAAATCGGCCGCAGTGATTTCCCAACCGAGTATAATCTTATCTCCGAAAGTCCGCTACACGGAATTTCTATGCAGTTTGAAACGGTTTTAATTAATAAAACTATGCTTCCAAAAGACGTTTTAAGATTCCATACAGGCTCAAATCCATTTATCTACAGCGACATGTTTATGAAGCTGATGCCTTATGGAGAATTTGCAAATCTTGAAGATTTCCTGCATTTCCACCGAAACGATCCTAAAATTTATCTTTCTGACATTAAGCGAAACATTATTTCACTGGTTAAGCTCTGGATTAAGTCTAGAGTAATGTACGACTACCAGCCCTCAATCCGCTCTTTCTTCTCTCCTCTAATAAAAACCGCATAGTCCAAACATCAATAACATTTTGCGGGAAGATTACAAAATTTTCACTACTTTCCTTCGAATTCCATAGCGATGAGCGTGCGTTATTTTAGCATGAGCGGAAAGTTAGAAAATTTTCTGTAAGCGACCTCAAAATGCACCAAGCAAACTCTTGTCAAGAGGAAAAATTACATTTCCCCCAGTTATCCACATTTATTTATTTAAACTATAAAAGAGCGCCAAACCAAGCTAAACAATACACTATTTACTATGAGTTTATTGGCATTTTGTCCTTTTTTGGGCTATAGGTTTGAATATCTTGACAACCTGTGGTACAATTCTCGTAGATTATGAAATTCGGATTTTTAAGCAACAAGGGAAGAACAGCAGTTAAAACAATTGCCGATTATAAACAGCAAATATTGGTAAAACAAGGCGCAGAACAATTTAAAAAGCTTTTGGAAAAAGGGCTTAATGTTCCGGTAGTCTTGTTATAAACGAAGTTTAATACTAGAAGAGCATCGCTTTCGTTACTAGAATTAATAAGCTCTTTGTACGATAAGCAATGCTCTTGGAAAAAGGGTAATTAATATTCCAGGCAGGAACTAAAATTAATTACCTATGTTAGTGTTAATAACAAATATATAAAAACTTGTCAAGGAAAATTGATGAGGCTAAAAGTTATCGATTTACTTGATTTAGATTGATATTTTCATATCAATATTTGGAGGCTAGAATGGTGATACGACGATTGGGCAGGTTGTCGTATCACCTTTTTAGAAGATGAAAGATTTAAGACATTCTTCCCTTAGTTAGAATTATTCTCCCTTTGTGATTTCTCGCGGTCTCTAAGTAACCATTCTTTTCAAGTGCTTTGATTGAACGAGGATTCTTAGGCGCAACGCTGCCGAATAAACGGACATAGCCCAAGTTTTGAAAAGCGTAGTCTGTTAATGTTTTTATTGCCCTGACTGCATATCCATGTTTCTGAAATTCCTCACCCAGATAATAGCCGATTTCACCCACGCGGGCATCGGTTTCATCCGGAGTAAGATTAATTGATCCTACTATAACTTCTTCTTCATTTACTATGGCAAACCTTTTCTTTTTTGGATTTTTGGGGTGCAAAATGCTTTCTTGAAAAGATTTCAACATCGGATAATTTATCGAAGTCGGTTCCTCATTCTGAGACAAAAAATCTCTGTTTCTGCCAATTAGAGCAAATGCTTCCTCTGCGTCTTCAATTACATATTCCCTTAATGTAATCTCCCCATCAACAGACACTATTTCAAGACGATTAACAAGAGCTACTGGTCCTTCTTGCGGCGAATCCCCACCTTCTAAACTCATGCGGCAATTATAGCAGTTTTGGAGAAGAGAACGCGGCCAGAGAATTAATGATAAATGATTAAGGATTACTGGATTTTCCTTTTTCGTCCGTCCGCAGATGACTGCATAAAAGATTGAGTGAATTGTCAGGGGAATTCCTCGCAAACTTGTCGAGGAAGGGGTGAAATTACCCGACAAATGAGCGAAATCTTGAAAGCTGGAAACAAGGCAGGACGAGAGTTTTGGGCGTCTTTTGCGGAAAAAGACGCTAAGAAGATTTATAGAAGCTTCTTTGAAAAAAGTATTCTACCAGCGCTAGTTTGAATAACACGAGAAACAACCACATCTAATTCTTTGCCCAAATCTTGTGCGGCGTTTTCAATTACGATCATCGTTCCGTCGTCTAAATACCCTACTCCCTGAGTTTGATCTTTTCCAATATGCTGAACCTGAATATGCAAAGTTTCTCCGGGAACAGCAATGACTTTTAAAACATTGGCCAAAGTATTCATGTTAACCGCTGCCACGCCGCCAATACTTCCCTTTTTCTCTAAGTTATAATCACAAGTGATAAGTCTGCCTTTATTAAGTTTTGCTGCTTGAATTAGCTTTTCGTCCACCTCTTTTAACTTGTCTAATCCCATTAACTTTTCTTTTTCTTGTGAGATGGCAATTAGCTTGATATTTTTAACTTTTTTAACTTTTTCCAACAAATCTAAACCTTTTCTGCCCTTTTCTCTCCTCACTAGATCTTTAGAATCGGCAATATGTTTCAATTCCAAAAGAATGCTTTCCAAAATTACGAAATTACCAACAAAAAGTCCTAAGTTAATTACATCAAAAATGCGGCCATCGATAATAGCTGAAGTATCCAAAAAAATTGCTCCATCTAAATGACCGTTTGGTTTTTTCTTTTTCTTGCCGTTACTTCTGCGCCTTAAAGGTAATCTTCTGGCCACAGTTTTGGCTACTTCATCGGCTAACATTGCTACAAAGCGAGGCGAAAAATGCACGCCCTTATCTGTTGTTTCAACTGCCGGAATATCCTCCTCCCTCTTCTTGCCAGAAACTCTAAACGACATCGAGCCGGTAGAAATGATTTCTTTTTTTGCCATATTATTCCTTAACCAACATTTTAACAACTTCTGCAATCGATTGATAGTTTTTGGGCGTAATTATCTTGGTGAACCCCAACTTTTTTGCTTCTTTTATGCGCTTTTCCAAAAATGGCGGCTCTCTTAATTCCCCTAATAATCCGACCTCTGCAATACCCACAACTCTGGATAAATTTATATTTTTTATACTTGAGAGAATGCTGAGACAAATTCCTAAATCACACGCCGGGTCAGTAAGTTTTAGTCCGCCGGCAACATTAACAAACACATCCATTTGTTCAACCGGCAGTCTAGCATGCTTCTGTAAGACCGCTAAAAGCAGTTCTAAGCGTTTATAATCAACGCCGCTGGCAACACGTCGTGGCATGGGTAATTTTGAATAAACTAACAAGGCTTGAACTTCTACTAAAAGCGCTCTCGTTCCCTCTAAATTGGCAACTAAAACAGACCCTGGTGCGTTATTTCCCTTAGTTAAAAAGAGTTGCTCAGGATTTTTTATCTCGGTCATACCGCCTTCCTGCATGGCAAAAATTCCCACTTCATCAATTGGTCCGAATCTATTTTTTAAACATCTTAAGATTCTCGTACCGGTGTTTTTTTCACCCTCCAAAAATAAAACCGTGTCTACCATGTGCGATAAAACCATCGGACCGGCCACCATTCCCTCTTTTGTAACATGACCAACTAAAATCGTTGGAATATTTAGAGTTTTGGAGATTTTTATAAATTCGGCAGCAGCATATCTAACTTGACCAACGCTCCCCGACAATCCCGTTAAGCCTTCCGACTCCATTGTTTGAATTGAATCAATAATCACCAGCCCTGGTTTTATTTGTGCGATTAAATCAACGATTGCATTAGTGTCAGTTAAAGAAACTAAAAGAAGTGACTCGTTTTTAAGATTTTTGGTTAAACGGACCGCCCGAAGTTTTATTTGCTGCTCCGATTCTTCGCCGGAAATATACAGTACAATTTTTTTGTTCAAACTAACATTTAATGCCGCCTGCAAAAGAATAGTTGATTTACCTATTCCGGGATCTCCAGCCAATAAAACAACACTTCCATTTACTATTCCCCCGCCCAAGACATTATCCATTTCTAAAAATCCGGTAGTAAACCTATCGCTATCTTTATGAAGAATTTCCGATAAAATATGTGGCTTTATATCCGTTTGATTTTTAAAGTTTGCGTTTTGCGATTTTGAATTAGGAGTCGATGAAGAAGTTCTAAATTCTTTTAAAGTGTTCCACATTCCACACTCCGGGCATTTTCCTAAGAACGCCGGACTATCGTATCCGCATTCCTGACAGACAAATGAAATTTCTGTTCTTGCCATAATGATGAGGGCTTACCTGTATCCCATTGGCTTCTCCGTTAAGACCGGAACCAAAATAACCCTATGCCTTCTCGTATCTACTTCAACAACAGTAGCATTAACCTGTGAACCTTCAGAATAAGTAATGCTGACTGGAATTTTTTCCTTTTTAATAAACCCTTCAATTCCCTTTTCTAGATTAACTAAAACTCCGCTACTTAAAACCTTGTAAACACTACCTGTTACTCTTTGATCAGGGATATAGCTTTTTAATTTTGCTTCAAATGGATCTGCGGTTAAAGCTTTTATAGAAAGATTGACTCTTTTTGAATCTCGGTCAAAACCGATTATTTTAGCCTTAATTTTATCTCCTGCTTTATAAGTTTCCGGAATTGTTGCTAATTTTTCCCAGGCAATTTCGGAAATATGTACAAAGCCTTCAACTACACTTTTATCTTCTAACTCAACCATTAGAAATATTCCAAACGGAGCAACATTAGAAATGGTTACTTCAAGTTCTTGATTGGCTTTTAAACTTTTAGTAGCTTTCTCAAAATCTTCAGCTGCCACTGTAGCTTTTTGTGAAAAAATAACTTTTCTTAAAGGCCTATTTAACTCAATAACAGAAACTTTAATTTCTTTGCCAACTAATTCCTGCGCATTTTGCATAAAGGTGGTTTGTGAGTTTGGCAAAAAACCGGACATTCCGTCTTTAGTAACGACTAAAAATCCTCCTCTGGTTAATTCCCCAACTATAACGTCTACCTGTTCCCCCGTTTTTCTTAGTTCTTCTAATTTTATCCAAACGCGGTCATCATTAAATCTTCGAAGTGAAACAACCGGATTACCAAAATCTGATTCAGGATTTAAAACAGCAACAGTTACTTTATCTCCCAATTTAAGGCTAGAAAGAAGACTTCTTAAAATCCTTTTATCTTTTTCCATTACCAGCGCTTCGGTTTTTGCGCCAATATCAACTAAGATTTCCGCAGAATTTAATTTAGTAATCACACCGGTTATAACCTGACCTTTAGAGACATTTACGAAATTAGTTTTGTGAGCTGCTAAAAGCTCCGCCATTGTCTGCGGTTTAGAAGATTTTAAATTTTGTGTTTTAAGTTTTAAGTTTGTATTCGCCACTCATTTATTTACCTTTCTTTAAGATGTCCTAAGTATACCATGTAATAACCCATCAAACAACCGTATATCTTGAGGCAAATTGCGCACAAAAAATCCCCGCCCATTAAACTTTTTAGGAAGAATTTGGAAGAATCGATTCTACTATGGCTTTTGAATAGCCATCTTCGGCAATCATCATCTCTGCTCTTCTTAACGAATTAATAATTGTTGAATGATCTCTACCTCCAAGCGTTTCACCTATTTCTCTTAAGCTTAATCCTGACCTACTTAACACATACGCTACTAAATGTCTTGCCTGAGCAACTACTAACAAACGCGAGCTGCTGGTAATTTGCTCGCGAGTTGTAACGTACTCATTCGCCACGGCATCAATAACTTTATCTATAATTAATGCTTTTAAAGCTGCTTTATCTATGGGTGGCTCTACGGGTGCTTCTTCTTCATGAACTTCCGGTTCTACCGCAACGTACCTTCTTCTCCACCCTCCCGCTGGGTCGGCATTTTTATCTGTTTTGCTTATTGCATGTATTACCGTAGAATGATCTCTGTTTAAGAAACGGCCTATATCACTTTTTGACGCTCCGCTTTCCCAAAGATAATTTATCAAAGCTTGACGTGGTACTACTTGTAAAGGAGTTCTTCTTCTCCCCTGTAATTCATCTAATGTCATTCCCGGAAAATTGCCGGTAAGAAATTGCTCAGAAACAGTAGGTATAGCATCTAGTTTTAACTGCGGATGAATAGCCGTTTTATCAACAGGCGTTACAGTTAAGCGGCTTCTTTCCCTAAGTGCCCTAATTACATTTACTAGAAGTTCTAAGTCAGGCATCTCAACCGACAAAGAATGACTTTTAGCTGTGGCAAAAATAACCCCATCCCCATTTAACGTTTCGCTTGGAGCAGCTGGTTGAATATTTTCACCTTCTCCTTCTTTCATAAGCTGCTATTTTACCACTTCCGGGCAATAACTTCAAGACTATAAGATTAATTAAGGCTTAAATTTGCCACAAAAAATCCCGACTGCTACGTCGGGATCTAATTGAAAATAGAAAATTTCTGGCAATGACCCATTGTCCCAAGCCAATGCTTAGTATCGTAGGCGCTGAAACGTTTCACTTCTCTGTTCGGAATGGGAAGAGGTGGTACCACTTCGCACAAATTACCAGAAAATTTCTATCTTCAATTTTTAATGAGCTTTGTTGGCTCTAAAAAAGGTGAAGAGAAGGCTCACTCTGCTTTGCAAAGCAAAACTTAGCAAGTTATATTGTTAATCTACTCTAAAAACCATTAGTACGGGTAGGCTCAACACTTTACAGTGCTTCCACCGCCCGCCTATCAACCTCGTAGTCTACAAGGGGTTTTATCCAGCTTGCGCTGAAACGATATCTTATCTCGGAGGCCGCTTCCCACTTAGATGCTTTCAGCGGTTATCGGTTGGGAATCTAGCTACCCAGCGATGCTCTTATTCAGAAACAACTGGCACACCAGGGATTCCCTCATCCCAGTCCTCTCGTACTAGGGACGAATCTCCTCAAATATCAACGATTATACAGGATAGAGACCGAACTGTCTTACGACGTTCTGAACCCAGCTCGCGTACCACTTTAACGGGCGAACAGCCCGACCCTTGGGACCTTCTCCAGCCCCAGGATGTGATGAGCCGACATCGCGACTTATTACTAAGTGCACTGACTATACCTTCATCCTCTTTCATCAATGTAAGAGGAGCTAGTCTTTTAGGAAAACTGTATATTGTCCCTATTTAATCGGGACGAGTTTTCCTCCCTATGTCTATATTAACTAAACATAGAAGTCGATACGGTCTTGCAAACAGAATCTTGCGATTGTACTGTTTGCCAAACCTCGGTATTGTCCAAAAAACTTTTGGAGTTCACCGATTTTGACTAGTCTATTTTATTATTCCAACGCATTCTCTACATATGCGTTCTTTCGAATAACACAAACTTAAAAATTTCTTCTTAGGCGCCCCGATGTAAATTACATAAGGTGCCAAACCGCATCGTCGCTGTGGACGCTTGGATGCGATCAGCCTGTTATCCCCGGGGTAGCTTTTATCCGTTAAGCTGTATGCCTACCACTAGGCATTACAGGATCACTAACATCGACTTTCGTCCCTGCTCGACTTGTTTGTCTCGCAGTCAAGCTGGCTTATGCGTTTGCACTATCACTTCGATTTCCATCCGAAGCTAGCCAACCTTTATACGACTCCGTTGCGTTGTAGGAGTCAATCGCCCCAGTTAAACTGCCCACCAGACACTGTCCCTCTGCCGAATTTTTGTGCGGCTAGGGGTAATGATTGCATATTCCAAAGAGAGGTATTTCATATTTCGCCAAAGCTCCCTCCTATTCTAAACAATTAGAATATACTTTCAAATATCAAGCTACAGTAAAGCTCCCGGGGTCTTTTTGTCCATGTATAATTAGGCCGCGTCTTCACGGCCATCTCAATTTCGCCGAGTAAATGTTCAAGACAGTTATTCACTCATTCTACCTTTCGTGCGGGTCGGAACTCGCCCGACAAGGAACTTCGCTCTATACTTCAAATTAATGAAGCTTGGACTATATCTTCATCCCGATTAAATCGGGACACCTGACGTATAGTCTCTGAGGATTCTAAACCCCTAACTTCTTGCAGAAAATTTCAAATTGCTCCTGCTTAGTAGTTTTAAATTTATGCTTTTTAAAAAACGGGACGATTTTTTCTTTTAAATCGCTTTGTCTTCTAACGCAAAATCTTAGCAAATTGTAGTTATGATTATCATAGCGGCGGTTAATATAAATATGGCCACAACCAAAATAATCTTTTATTGCTTCAAGCGCTTCTTTACTTCTCTCGCCCTGGGTTACAACAAACTCAAAAAGAGTTTGATAACCGCTTTTGCACGTTTTATTTCTAAAAGTGCTGACGGAAAAGCATCCTTCGCCATCGACAAAACCCACAATCCACCACGGGTTTAGTCTTTCCTGCTGATTGTCCCTACTGGAATCATTTTCACTATGTGTTAATTTAACCATAGTAGATCCAGGATACAGGAGTTTCCAGCATATAGTCAAGTTTTCGTACGTTATTTTACTCGGTGTACGGAGGTTTGAATACCTCACTATGGCAACGGGTCCAATTGGACTTACCATAGAACAGTTATAGTTACTGCTGCCGTTTACTGGAGCTTATATCATAAACTGGAATCTTGCGACTCTTTATTCACGATATTTGACTTACCAGCACTGGGCAGGTGTCAGCCCCTATACTTTGCCTTTCGGCTTTGCAGGGACCTGTGTTTTAGATAAACAGTTGGTAAATAAACTTTTGCTGCGGCCGCGTTCTTACACGCGGCAAGACATATCCCATAGGTTACGTCTAGCTTTTTTGCCGAGTTCCTTGAACATCTTTCTCTCGATCGCCTTAGTCTTCTCGACCAATCCACCTGTGTCGGTTTGCGGTACGGTAAACTATGAATTTTGATTCCTTACGGATCCCAATGGAAATTTTCTTGGAAACTGAAAGCTACTAAATCGGAATTATTGCTAACCCCTTTCATTCGCAGCTCGATTAAACACGGTGACGGATTTGTCAATCACCACTATCTTACTGCTTAGACCAAACGTATTCGGCTTAACTCTTCCAACTTCGTCCTTCCCTTGGAATATTCATAACTTGTAGTCGAATTTCAACGACTTGACCATCGGGCTACGCCCCTTTAACGAGACACACCCTTAGGACCGACTAACCCTCCGCTGACTTACATTGCGGAGGAAACCTTGGATATTCGGCGTTTAGGATTCTCACCTAAATTTCGCTACTCATACCGGCATTCTCACTTCTATCCGCTCCACCAAACCTTACAATTCGGCTTCACTGCAAATAGAACGCTCCCCTACCAATCGCATTACTGCGAGTTTACAACTTCGGTAAATAGCTTAATCCTCGGTTTATTTTTCGCGCCAGATATCAATCCTCCAGTGAGCTGTTACGCTTTCTTTAAAAGATGGCTGCTTCTAAGCCAACTTCCTGGTTGTCTATGAAATCTGACTTCGTTCAAAACTTAGCTATTATTTAGAGACCTTAGATGGTAATTTGGGTTGTTTCCCTCTCGACTCATCGGCTTAGCCCGACAAGACTGACTAGTAGTATACTTACATCTGCATTCGAAGTTTGATTGGTTGCTAAGACTTGCGTCTCAGTAAACCATTCAGTGCTCTACCTCAGTGTAAAAGTTAAACTACCGCTATACCTAAATATATTTCGGGGAGAACCAGCTATCTCTGGGTTCGTTTGGCATATTGCCCCTAACCTCAGGTCATCCCAACCAATTGCTACTGATACGGGTTCGGGCCTCCTGTCAACTTTCGTTAACACTCACCCTGCCCAAGGTTAGCTCACCCAGTTTCGGGTCTAATGACTGCAACTAATTGCCCAGTTAGGGCACGCTTTCACTCTGCCTCCCCAAGACAAGCTTGGTTAAGCCAACGCTGCAATCAATAACTCACCGGTTCATTCTTCAATAGGCACGACGTCATACCCTTACGAGTACTTCGTCTGCTTGTTAGCCGACAATTTCAGTTCTATTTCATTCCCCTCCCGGGGTGCTTTTCACCTTTCCCTCACGGTACTAGTTCACTATCGGTAGACTTTGATATTTAGTCTTGGAACGTGGCCGCCCCAGATTCCCACAGGGTTTCACCGTACCCCATGGTACTTAGGTACAAACTATCGTAAATTTTCATTTCGCGTACGAGTCTTTCACTCTCTATGGAGGACCATTCCGGATCCTTCCGCTATAAAAATTTAATCGAATATCGTCTGCCCTGCAACCCCACAATAAATTGTGGTTTAGACTGTTCCGCTTTCGCTCGCCGCTACTGACGGAATCTCATATGATTTATATTCCTGGCGTTACTTAGATGTTTCAGTTCACGCCGTACCCGGCCAAACACTATTAAAAACCTTACGGCCTTTTGTTTATGATTGGCCACCTGTAAACAGGTGGGTTCCCCCATTCGGAAACCGCTGGATCAAAGGTTGATGGCACCTCCCCAACGAGTATCGCCGCCGTCTGCGTCCTTCTTCGGTCAAAGCCTCCTAGGCATCCATTATCGGCATTATAAGTAGATTAAAAATCTTCTCTTCACTTTTCAAAGAACCAACTCATTATTATCTAGCAAGTAGCGGCCACTCATGTGGCAAGCGCTACTTGCTAAACAACAAACTTGTGGACCCGAGGAGAGTCGAACTCCCTACCTCCTCGTTGCAAACGAGGCGTTCAACCGGGTAAACTTCGGGCCCTCGCCTACGTCCAAAATAAAAAAGAACTTGTGATTATTAGAGGAATTTAACTAAAGAAGACACAAAAACCGCCTAATCGGTTAAGAGATATAAATTGTTTAGTGTCATCATAGAATAAATTCCTCCCGATCGAAATACATCGGGATTCATTCACGTACTTGTGATCTTACCATAGGTTCAAATAGGTGTCAAGCCATAAAGTTAAGCTTGCGCATACTTTGTGGCGCGACCCTGAGCGCAGTCGAACGGGTCAAGAGAGAAGAAAATATTTACTGACTTAGGGCGCGAGCTTCGTCTGCCATAGTGTCAAGCAACTTTCCATTTCGAGCATAAGGTTCAGGCTTACGAATCCATCTGCTAATATTTCCGTCTATAAGTCCTTGTCTAATTCCTCCAAGCAATTCTTCAAACTCTGATAACTCTTGCTGATCAAATGGATCAGTCGCCCCTTGTCTAATCATCTTACTTGAACCAATAACAATCGCATCATTTGAATTTTCTTCATCTAAATGAATCCAAAATTGCGATGGGGTTTGTCCTTCATGCGGATAACTTGGAGAAGTAAATCTTAGCTTAACGCTTTCATCTCCGACTTTATATGTAAAATCTATATCAACCCCTGTTGAAAAATAGAAATTATCGGTATCAAGCTTTGGATCAGGAACTACCAGTCTTATTAAAGATGCTACACTTTCTGTAATGCGAGGTGCCTCTTCAGCTACTTTTGCTCTTTCGTCAGCTTTTAATCCTGCTGTTCTTTGAGCTTCTAACGTTTTACTAATGAGGGCAGGGATTTGTGCTTCTCCCATGGCATCAATATAAAACTAATTAAATTACTTGTCAACAAGGAATTTCAGGGCTAGATTATTTCCCTATTTTAAAACTCCGGCTAATTTAAAAGCGCTGTAGGAAAGA
>CABEBT010000083.1_pt1 | contig 28807 bp, 37 predicted proteins | sample 3132661 | NCBI WGS metagenome assembly CABEBT01 (sample SAMEA5534346, study PRJEB31848) | metagenome | biome: tundra; feature: field; material: soil | place: USA | collected 2013-05 | depth 0.45 m | reverse complement strand
GTATATGAGTCAGCGAAGGTATCAACGAAGCATGATTTATTAACAGCAATGGATTATGTAGCCTTGCCCTCGACATATGCAGGCGCTTTTCAAAGAAAAGTTATTTTGTCCAGATTAAAAAATATTGAGGTAGAACATAAAACTCCCGGTATAGCAACAAATAACTTAGGGCCTACGGTTTCAAAACATTTGTTTGAATTACATATTCTTTTTGACATAGCAAAAAATAATATAAACACAATTTTAAACTTGGATTCAGTAGAGTTTTCGGCTCTTGCCAAAAAATATATTATAAAGAATGGAAAATTAAGGTCTCAAATTTTATCTCTTGGTTTGCCTATTTTGTTTAGCAATACAGAATTTTTAAGAAGTAACCAAATCTTTGTGCCCGATTGCAGCATAAGTAATGTGATTAGCCCTTCTGCTCTTGAAAAATGGGCAAATGCAGGATGGGTAGATTTAAGATCAAGTAGATTCTCTTATTGGAAAAAATTAATTAAAACTGCAAGTAATTATTCTCAGGCTTCGTTAAAAAGGGAAAGTGTTTCTATAGATAGAGATTATAAGGCACTTGATTCAGGCAATATAGGTGAAGTATTGGGACTTTTGTATTCGATACAGGGTGGAGAAAAAAGAAAAGAATATTAAATTTACTTTGGTGGTGGATAATAAAGATGCATTTTTTCTCTAACTGATTCAATAACAGGTTTTGCAGCTTCTCGGGTTACACGTGTGCCTTCTTCTAAAAATTCTCTAATATCGGTTCCTGCATATTTTGCTCTTCGCTCTCTAATAGGTTCTAGGAATTCATTTAATCTTTGAGCAAGAATCCTTTTTACTTCTACGTCTCCCACCTTGCCTTGTTGGTATCTTTCTGTTAGCTCTTGAACTTCTTCTAGATTAGGATTAAATGCTCTTAGATAGATAAAAACTGGATTATTTTCTGTTTCTCCGGGCATATCTGGCCTTATTCTTTTTGGATCAGTAAACATTCGTCTTACTTTTTCAGCTACATCTGCTTCGCTATCGGAAAGAGAAATAGAATTTCCCATGCTTTTGCTCATTTTAGCCTTTCCGTCTGTTCCAACTAATCTACCCACTTTTCCAACTAATCCTTCGCATGGGACAAAAACATGCCCATATTGTTTGTTAAATCTTCTTCCGAGAACGCGTGCAAGTTCTAAATGTGGAAGTTGGTCTTCTCCAACAGGAACGAGTAATTGATCTCCTGCTTGTGGAGGAGTTGGGGAAACCATGTAAATATCTGCTGCCTGGTCTACCGGGTAGGCGATAAATCCTAGCGAAACATTTTCCTGGTCTTGTCTTGCTTGTTCATCTTTTAAAGTAGGATTTCGCATTACCTCACCATATTTAGCAATCATCATAAATTGAGCCGATAATTCGTATCTCTCCGGTATTTGGCTTTGTAATACAAAATGAATATTTGGCAAATTAGGATCTAAACCAACCGCTAACCAATCTAAAGCGACATCTCTAACTGATTGAGTAAGTTTAGCGGGATCTTTAGTGTGGGTGGTTAAGGCTTGAACGTCAGCTAATAAGAAAAAGCATTCATGGTCTCCTTCTTTTTGAATTCTTAACCATTCTTCGAGAGCGCCAACATAATGTCCCAAATGTAATTCACCGGTTGTGCGCATGCCCGTAAGAACCCTTTTTCTATCAGGGGTAACTTCTGTCATTGATCCATGATCTACTTCGGGTGTTTGACTCATAGTTTAGCTATAATTGCATATGATTATATCATATTATGTCAATAAGTGTCTCTGGATTTGCTAATTATTTGATTAGAGGTATATAATCCCTTGAGTATGGCTAATCAAAACCTAAATTTAAGCGAGATACTGAGCTTTTTGAAGCAACTTTTGATAATCCCTTCTTCTGCGGGGAATAAAGATGCAATAAATAGGGTATTAAACTTGGCAAAAAAAGAATTAGAAGAATATCAAAATGAGACTTTTGAAAGAAATGGTGTAAAAAGTTTGTTATATTTTAACAGTAAAAAAAGACCTGCTAAATTTAAAGTTTTATTAAATTGTCATCTCGACGTGGTTTCTGGAAATGCAGAGCAGTTCTTGCCAATTGAGAAAAAAGGAAGACTTTATGGACGCGGTACTATAGATATGAAAGCCGCCGCTGCAGCGGAAATATTAGTTTTTAAATCCTTAGCTAAGAAAGTACATTATCCTCTTGGATTGCAAATTGTAACAGACGAAGAAAGAGGTGGTTTTAACGGGACTGGCTATCAAGTTGAGCAGGGAGTTAGAGCAGAGTTTGTTATTACAGGAGAGGGAACGGATTTGCAAATGAATGTTGAGCGAAAAGGAGTATTGGTTTTAAAATTAACCTTTGATACGCAAAAGTCTGCGCATGCGGCTTATTTATGGGATGGAGAAAATGTAATTTTGCAAATGAATAAATTTATAAGTCTCTTGATTGAAAAATACCCAATTCCAAAAGCCAGTGATTGGAAAACTTCAGTAAATATAGCATCGATAGAAAGTGATAATAAAGAATATAATAAAGTGCCATCTAAGGCGACGGTGCTTTTAGATTTCCGTCATATTATCGTGGATAGCCCAAAACAAATTTTAGATTTTGTAACACGAAATGTCCCCAAAAATACTAAGATCGAAATTATTGCTAGAGGAGTTATTTCTGACATTAATAAAAAAGATCCTAATATAAAAATCTTTAAAGAATCTATTGAAGAAGTTTTAAAATCGCCGGCAACATTTATTCGTAAACATGGAGCATCGGATACAAGATTTTTGATAGCAAAAGGTTCAGTTGGAGTTGATTTTGGACCAAGAGGTATTGGTTTGCATTCAAATGATGAATATGTAGATATTAAAAGTATTAGTCAATACGCCTCAATTTTGAAAAACTTTCTAACAAAAATAGAGAGTATGATTAAATAGACTTATGAAAACGGTTTTTTCAGGTATTCAGCCCTCGGGCAATTTACATATTGGTAACCATATTGGTGCAATTTCGCAATGGGTTAAGATCCAAAATGTAACTAACGCCATTTTTTGCGTAGTTGATCTGCACGCAATTACTGTTCCTCAAGATCCAAAAGTGCTCAAAGAAAAAGTGTTAGAGCTGGCAGCGCTTTATCTTGCTTGTGGCATTGATTCCAAAGTCGCTCGCATTTTTGTGCAAAGCGAAAATCCAAACCATACCACAATGGCTTGGATTTTAAATTGCATTGCGCCATTTGGACAATTAGAAAGAATGACACAGTTTAAGAATAAGAGTCGAGATTTTGAATCAAATGTAGGATTATTTGATTATCCGGTTTTAATGGCAGCAGACATTTTGTTGTATCAAACAGATGAAGTGCCGGTGGGAGAAGATCAAAAACAACACGTTGAATTAACAAGAGACTTAGCCGAAAAATTCAATTCCAAATTTGGCCCGGTATTTAAACTCCCACTTCCTGTGATTCAAAAGGAAACAGCCAGAATTATGAGTTTACAGGATCCAACTGCCAAAATGAGTAAATCAGATACTAATCAATTAGCAACGATTTATTTATTGGATTCTGAGGAGCAAATTAGGGAGAAAATTAAAAAAGCGGTTACCGATTCCGGTTCAAGAATTTCTAAAGATGAGGGTTCGGCTGCAATTTCTAATCTTTTAGCCATTTATTCTTCATTTAAAAATCAATCCCTCGCAGATTCTTTAGATGAGCTGGATGGAAAGATGTATTCAGAATTTAAAGCTTTATTATCAGATCTGTTGGTAGCCAAGCTTTCGGAAATTCAAATAAAATATCAGACACTTCGAGCTGATGAAGATGCCTTACGAGTGATTTTAGACGAAGGTAGGGAATTTGCTATTAACAAGTCTTCAGAAACATTAAATAAAGTAAAAGAATTAGTAGGACTTTAACCTCAAGTTGTGCTATAATTCCAAAGCAATGTTTCCAAGTAGAATAAAAAAGCCCAAAAACAAAAACTTAAAATTTAAGTTAAATCTTTCTTGGAAAAATATAATTATTTATGCTTTCTTAATCCTCTTTAGCGGTTTTCTTTTCTTAGGAATTGCACAGCCAAGTAGTAATCAAGTTGGGGTAACAACTAAAACAGTTCCTCTTTCACAGTTAATCCAAGATGTAAAGCTGGGAAAAGTATCCGAGCTTAATGTTTCCACAAACAAAATTGATGCCACCGAAAAGACAGGAATAGTTGAAAGTTCTAAGGAAACAAACGCCGATGTTTATCAACTCTTCCAAAATGCCGGCGTTAAGTTGGATAAAACAAAAGTAGTCATTAAAGATGATACCAGTTTAAATAATTGGATTGGAGTTCTTTCCGGAATTTTGCCGGTAATTTTAATGGTCGCTTTCTTTTACTTTATTTTTAAACAAGCTAGGGGAGCGCAGGAGAGTGTATTTTCTTTTGGGCAGTCAAAAGCCAAAATTTATAACAAAGATAAGCCAAGAATTACATTTAAAGATGTAGCAGGCGTTGATGAGGCAAAGCAAGAGTTAAAAGAAATCGTCGACTTTTTAAAAAACCCGGGTAAATATAAAGCTATGGGAGCCAGAACTCCAAAAGGCGTATTGATGATTGGACCGTCGGGAACAGGAAAAACACTTTTAGCTAGAGCTACCGCCGGAGAAGCAGGCGTGCAATTCTTTTCAATGGCAGGCAGCGAATTTATGGAAATGTTGGTTGGAGTTGGAGCATCTAGAGTTCGTGATCTTTTTAGCACCGCCAAAAAAGCGCAGCCGGCAATAATTTTTATCGACGAAGTTGACGCAATTGGTAGACAAAGAGGCTATGGATTAATGGGTGGACACGACGAAAGAGAGCAGACTTTAAACCAAATTTTAGTTGAAATGGATGGTTTTGCTCCAACAGAACAGTTGGTAGTAATTGCAGCAACCAATCGACCAGACGTTTTAGATCCTGCGCTAGTTAGGCCGGGAAGATTTGATCGAAGGGTAGCGTTGGAATTGCCGGATGTTAAGGGTAGAGAAGCAATTTTAGCAATTCATGCCAGAAACAAGCCTTTTGAAAAAAGTGTTGCTTGGGAGAAAATTGCAAAGCGAACAGTCGGCTTTTCGGGTGCTGATTTAGAAAACATGCTAAACGAAGCAGCAATTTTAGCGGCACGCTTAGGTAAAAAAGCAATTGATATGAGCGATTTGGAAGAAGCGGCTACTAAGGTAAAACTAGGGCCGGAAAAGAAAAGATTACAAACAGAAGAAGATCGAAAAATGACTGCTTATCATGAAGCAGGACATGCTTTGGTTTCCTGGTTTATGCCGCATATGGATCCTGTTCACCGTATTTCTATAGTCTCCCGTGGCATGTCACTTGGTCACACCATGATGGAGCCGATGGACAGAACTCACGAAACTAAAACACATTTGATTGAACAAATTGCCGTAATGCTGGGAGGTAGAGCAGCGGAGAGCGTGGTCTTTAAGGAAATGACAACCGGAGCATCGGATGATATTAATAAAGCAACTGAGGTGGCACGCATGATGGTAACCGAATACGGCATGAGTGATCTTGGACCTTTAAATTTGGCTTCCGATCCAAGAACGCCTTATGAACAATCAACAGTCTCTGAAGATATGGCATCTAAAATTGATTTGCAGGTTAAAAAAATTACTGATGAAGGCTATGAAGAAGCAGTTAAAATCTTAAGCAAATTAAGAAAGAAGTTGGATTTATTAGCAGAAGAATTATTACAGAAAGAAACATTAGAAGCGGAAGAGTTCGGAAAATTAATTGGTGTAAAGCCGGCGAGTGTTTTAGCAAAAGTGTAATTGACAAACAGAAGCTTGTAGTTAATAATAAATTATGGCAAAGAAATCAGTTAAATCTAAACAGCCTGTGGTTAACAAAGGTTTCTCCAAAAAAGAAGCAGTTAGCTTTGGATTTGAGTTGGCTAAAAAGAATTTATTTTTCTTCATAGTTTTGTTTATTATCACTTTGGGTATTGCCGTAGTAATGGGTGCATTAAGACTCTCTGCTGCTCACGCCACTTTAGTTTCTTTTGCTATTTGGTTAGCACAAACCGCAATAGATTTAGTCATCGGCATAGGATTAATTCATATTACTCTTAAGTTTGTGGATAAGAAAAAGCCGGTGTATAAAGACCTTTTTTACTACAAACCAATTGTTAATTATTTCTTAGCTTCAATTTTAACCGGTTTAATTGTTATAGGCGGTTTGCTTCTCTTAATTGTTCCGGGAATATTTTTTGCTTACAGGCTAAAATTTGCACCTTATTTGGTAATTGATAAAAAGCTTGATCCAGTCAACGCAGTAAAAGCCAGTTGGAGAATAACTAAAGGTAATGTTTGGAATCTTTTCTTCTTTGGAATACTGCTTGGCTTAATTAATATTTTGGGATTCTTGTGTTTAATCGTTGGTCTATTTATAACAGTTCCTCTAACAATGTTGGCCACCACTTTTGTTTACAGAAGGCTCCTCTTACAATCAAAAGCTGCCTAGGCTATAATCATTTAGATGAAGAAATTAGTGTTAATTGACGGCAATGCCATAATCCACCGCGCTTTTCATGCGCTCCCACCACTCAACAATAAAGATGGCCTACCAACCAATGCGGTTTATGGTTTTTTTATGATGCTTTTGAAACTCGTTGAAGATTTGCAGCCGGAATATTTAGTAGTTTGTTTTGACAAGAAAGCACCGACATTTAGAAAACAACTCTATAGCGGTTATCAGGCAACTAGACCAAAGATGTCGGATGATTTGTCGCCCCAATTTGAAGTGATCCACAAGGCACTAGATATGGTTAAGATTACACATTTTGAGGTAGACGGTTATGAAGCAGATGACTTAATCGGAACGATTTCTAAGGAGGCTAAGGCCAAGGATTTGCAAACTATAATTGTTTCCGGGGACCGAGATTTATTGCAATTGGTTAACAGTCAGGTTTTGATGTTAGCGCCCATTGTTGGAATGACTAAAATGACTTTATTTGACGAGATAAAAGTACGAGAAAAATATGGACTAGAGCCGTGGCAAATTGTGGATTACAAAGCTTTAGTAGGGGATGCTTCGGATAACTATCCGGGCGTTACCGGAATTGGTCCAAAAACCGCTAGCGGACTTCTTAGCAAATACAAAACCTTAGAAGGAGTTTATGAGAATTTAATAGAGTTAGCGCCGCAAATTCAGGAAAAATTAGCTAATGATGCCGAGCAGGCAGCCCTAGCAAAAAAACTAGCCACAATTGTTTTAGACGCACCGGTAAAATTTGAAGAAAGTGATGCGGAAATTGGTAAAATTGACAAGGAAGCCTTAAAAAAAGTGTTTGAGGAGCTAAATTTTAATAGTCTTTTAGAAAGACTTGTAAAAAGAGAGAAAGTTAAAGCTCAAGTTAAAGTTCAAGTTGAAGTAAAGACTCAAAAACAGAATAATGATGATGGACAGATAAAATTATTGTAAATTATGAGGGTAGCGTTAGTTCACGATTATATAAAAGAGTACGGTGGGGCAGAAAGAGTTTTGGAAACACTATGTGAGATTTTTCCTGACGCACCGATTTACACTGCCTTTTGTGCTAAAAATTCACAAGCTTATAAGCACTTTAAAGACAGGCAGATTATTGCTTCTTGGGTACAAAATATACCCTTTTTCAAAGGTAAACTTTATAGCCCGCTCAGATTTTTGACGCCGCTTATTTGGGACAGTTTCAACCTGGCAAAATACGATTTAGTCATTTCTTCTTCGAGTTGGTATATTGCCAAAGGCTTTAAAAAACCAAATGATAAGTTTACGGAAATTTGTTATTGTCATACTCCACCCAGATGGCTTTATGGATATACGACTTCGGTCAATTTTCAAAGATATTGGTCGGTTAGGATTTTCGCGCTAATCATCGGGCATTTTTTAAGGGTTTATGATTTCAAACAAGCGCAGAAAGTTGATTATTTTATTGCCAATTCTAAGGAAGTGCAGGCGAGAATTAAAAAGTTTTATCGTAGAGAGTCAATAGTTATATATCCTCCGGTTTCATTACCAAATGTAAAACTTAAAGCTGAAAACTTAAAAAAGGATTATTATTTCATTGTCTCCCGAATTGTGGGAGCAAAAGGTTTGGATTTAGCAGTTGATGCAGCCTTAAAAGCCGGATTCAAGCTAAAAATTGCCGGATCGCCGTCCGGATACTACTTTGAACACGATAAATTGGTGAAAAAATCGCAAGGGAAGGTGAAGTTCTTAGGGCAAGTTAGTGATGAAGAATTGGTCAAACTTTACAAAGGTGCAAAAGGTTTTTTTGCCTTATCTAAAGACGAGGATTTTGGCATTACGCCGGTGGAATCACAGCTTTGCGGCACGCCGGTAATTGCTTTTAACGGCGGAGGGTACAAAGAGACAGTAATTGACGGTAAAACCGGAGTCTTATTCAACGATTATTCGGTAGATGGCTTAATTTCAGCTGTAAAAAAATTCGAAAGCCTAAAATTCAAGACTGAAGATTGTACAGAGCAAGCAAAAAAGTTTTCTAAGGAAAGATTTATAAAAGAGATAAAGGAGTTTGTCCAAAAACATGCCTGAATTACCGGAAGTTGAGACAATAAAGTTGGGATTGCAAAAGCATCTGATTGGCCACGAAATCGAAGATGTTAAAGTAAACGCGCCAAAAATCTTTGAAGGAAATCCCAAGGATATTATTGGCGCAAAAATAGTTGATATTAAGCGGATTGGGAAGGGCTTAATTATTGAACTTGATAATGATTATGTGCTTACGGTGCATTTAAAAATGACGGGGCAGCTGGTTTTCCAAGATGCAACTACTAAAAATTCTAAGCTATCTGCAAAAGTTGGTGGAGAAACACTACCCTCCAAATATTCCCACGTTATATTTAAACTTAAAACCGAAAACGTAAAACTTAAAAATAATGAACCAGATGCTTTTCTCTACTACAATGATTTGAGGAGATTTGGGTGGATAAAGATTATCAAAAAATCAGATCTAAAAGACGTTACTTTCTTTAAAGAAATGGGGCCGGAGCCAAAAGTAGGCGAGGATTTAGCCGGAAAAGAATTAAAGTTAGATTATTTTAAAGTGGTAGTCCAAAAATCAAATCTATCAATAAAAGTTACCTTAATGGATCAGAAAAAAATTGGCGGGATTGGTAATATTTATGCTAATGACGCTTTATTTTTAGCCGGAATCGATCCAAGAAGAAGAGGAAAAAGCTTAAGCGGCGATGAAGTTCAGAAACTGTTCAAGGCAGTTTATGAAGTCATTAAAAAAAGTTTAAGTTATGGTGGTTCTTCGGATGAAAATTTCGTTAACGCTTTGGGACAAGAGGGAAAATATCAAGATCACGCCTTGGTTTATGGCAAAAAAGGTGATAAATGTTCAATTTGTGGCGCAACTATTGAAAAGATTCAACTAGGTGGCCGCGGAACCTTCTTTTGCCCCAAACATCAGAAATAATTCATTGCATTTTTTAGAAATTACTGGTAGTATTTACAACTAGTATTATGGCGTATAAGGACAGAGTAATCATGTCCATCGGAGGCTCCCTCGTCGTTCCGAATGAAGGGATTGACGTTAAGTTTTTATCCGAATTAAACGCTTTTATACGAGAGCAGCTGGCGAAACATCCGAACCGCCAGTTTTTTTTGGTTATTGGGGGAGGCTCGACTGCCGGAGAATATATTAATGCCGGTAGAGAAGTAATTGGGAGAGAATTAACCCGTGACGATTTGGATTGGTTAGGAATTCATACTACTAAACTTAATGCCCACTTAGTTAGAACTATTTTTAGAGATATTGCGCACCCTTACATTATTAAGCACTATGAAATTATCCGAAAAGTTACTGAGCCTGTTGTTGTGGCTGCGGGTTGGAAGCCGGGTTGGTCAACAGATTATGACGCGATAATGCTTTGTGAAGATTATGATGTTAGAGAAGTGGTTAATTTAAGTAACGTTAAACAAGTCTTCGATAAAGATCCAAGAGAATTTAAAAATGCAAAACCAATGGATAAATTTTCCTGGGAAGCTTTTCGAAAAATGGTCGGCGATAAATGGGTGCCAAGAATGAATACACCTTTTGATCCGGTTGCGGCTAAAAAAGCAGAGGAATTAGGCGTAAAGGTGATAGTTATGTCTGGAGCCGATTTTAATAACGTTAGGAAGTATTTCGATGGCGAAAAATTCCTCGGAACTGTGATAGAATAGCCTCGTGCTTAAATCAATTTCTTTACAAAAATTCAGAAGCTACGATAAAAAAGAATTTAGTTTTGAGGATTCAACTTTAATTGTTGGTCCAAATACTTCGGGAAAAAGCAATTTAGTTGAAGCAATTTATCTTCTTTCTAGTGGTAAAAGTTTTCGTACCGACAAAGATGCACAAATGCTTAAATTTGGCGAAGAAGTAGGAAGAGTTAAAGGAAATATTGGTGAGGATGAGTTAGAGATTTTAATTACAAATGGGCAAGTTAACGGAGGTTCGCAGTATAAAAAGTTTTTAGTCAACGGAGTTGCCAAAAGGAGGGTAGATTTTGCCGGAAAACTATTAGTAGTGCTTTTTTCGCCTCAAGATTTAGAAATTATTATTGAATCACCGTCTCTTCGTAGAAACTTTTTGGATGAAGTTTTAGAGCAGACAGACAGAAATTATCGCATTGCTTCCATTGCTTATGTTAAAGCATTGAGACAAAGAAATGCATTGTTGGAATTAGCTAGGGAATCAGGCAGTAGAAACGAAAAACAATTTGAATATTGGGATAATTTGGTAATTGAAAATGGTAATATTGTTACCGCAAAAAGAGACGAATTTATTGATTTTGTAAATTTATCCCGAAAAGATATTTTTGATTTTGTAATAGAATACGATAAAAGCGTAGTTTCCAAAGAAAGATTAGCGCAATATGATAGAGAAGAAGTAGCGGCCGGAGTAACACTGGTTGGTCCGCACCGCGATGATTTCAGCGTTCTAATGTTTAATGGCGGTAAAATGCCTCACAACGTCAAATTTTATGGTTCCCGCGGACAACAACGCTTGTCAATATTGCAATTAAAAATGCTGCAATTATTATTCATCGAAAAAGTTTTGGGTGAAAGACCATTGTTATTATTGGATGATATCTTCTCAGAGCTTGATGAAGGACATATTCAGTTAGTTTTGGAAGAAATCGGCAAGCAGCAAACAATTATTACCACTACTCATGAAGAATTTATTCCCAAAAAACTGCTAAAATCAATGAAGGTAATTAATTTTGAAAAATGAAAAAACAAGCTGTTGAATTTAAAGTAGGGGAAGACACGCTTCACGGAACATTATTTATTCCAGACGGGAAAGGTCCATTCCCAGCAGTAATTTTCTTCCATGGTAGTGGTTCAACTCGAGCGAGATATCTTCCGATGGCAGAAAGTTTAGTTTAAAAAGGAATAATGGGTTTAGCTTTTGATTTTAGGGGTTGTGGAGAAAGTGATGGAAGATATGAAGATCAGACTCAGAGGATGGGTATGGAAGATGCAATAGTAGGATTGGAGTTTTTATTGAAGCAAAACATCGATAAAAAAAGGATTGGGATTCAGGGAACAAGTTGGGGAGGTTATTTAGCCGGAATACTTCTAAATGATCCCAAATTTCAGTTTATAAAATCAGTTGTTCTAAGAGTTCCTGCGGCATATTCAGATTCATTCCTTGATACAACTATTCGAGCATCAGACAAGAAGGATTTCTTTTTGAATAAAGAAAATTGGGCAAATGCAAGCTCTTATAATGGATTAGCTAAATTTAAAGGTGATTTGCTAGTGATCCGATCAGAGAAAGATGAATTGATTTTGGCTGAAGCGGTGAATAAATATTATGAAGTGGCAGCACAGGTCAGAAGAAGAGAGCTTTATGTTCACAAAAATGCAGGGCACAGCCTAAGCGATAATCCTAAAGGGCTGAAAGAGTTTCAAGAGATTGTTGTGAATTGGTTTTCAGAAACTTTATGAATGAGTTCAATCTAGAAGATTTAAAAAAGTTATATGTACCGGCTTCCAGCTCTCACAAAGGCGAAAATGGAAAGTTGTTAATTATCGGTGGATCGGTTTTGTTTCATGCCGCATCGCTTTGGTCTTTGCAGGTGGCTTCAAGAATTGTGGACATGGTTTTCTATTCCTCGGTTCCGCAAAATAACGAGTTAGTAGAAAAAGAAAAAGAAGAATTTCGAAACGGAATCGTCGTTCCCAGAAATAAAATTGAGCATTACATAGAAGAAGCAGATTGTATTTTAATTGGACCAGGCTTACCAAGGGAAAACGGAGTAGAGGAGGGCGATGACGACACTAAAGAATTGACGGAAAAGTTACTTAAAACTTATCCAAGTAAAAAATGGGTGGTAGACGGAGGCTCACTTCAGGTTATTTCTCCTGAAATTTTACCGCCAACGGCAATTATTACGCCGCACCAACAAGAGTTTACAACTTTATTTAATTTAGAACCAGTTGTGGGAAATGTAAGGTTGATGGCGGAAAAATTCAAGATCACAATTCTTTTAAAAGGTGAGCAAGATGTGGCTTGTGATCGTCAAAATTCAGTAGTTATTTCAGGCGGAAACGCAGGAATGACTAAAGGTGGAACTGGCGACGTTTTGGCAGGATTAGTAGCTGCTTTATATTGTAAAAACGACGCATTTTTGTCGGCAAAGGTTGGTTCATTCATAAATAAAAAAGCCGGAGAAGGCCTGGCAGAAAAAATGGGAATTTATTTTAATGCTTCGGATTTAGCAAGTGAAATACCGGTGGTAATGAAAAAAATGCTGCAAAGTTGACAGATAATTCTTTAGGTGGTAATATCCTTTCTCCTATGGAAAGAGATACTAGGTTAGCTGAAAAGATGAAATCAATAAAAAGAAGAGGTGGAACACCTACTCTCGTTGACGGTAAATTAGTGATTGATTGGCCAGCTCAAACGGAAAGTAATACAACTCCTGTTGGGATTAATAAGGTTGCGAGCGGCACTGGGAAAAGAATTGCACATCCTCGTGGTGGCTAAATCACTTCTGGAGTTTTTCGGTAATCTCAGAAAGTTGAAGGGTAATAATAACTGCTAGAATAGTAATAATTAAAGCGTAAATTAAAAGCGAGAGAATTCCACTACCAGCTGGAAACCACTTTTTAACATAAACATTTACAAACTCCTGAATTACACTATTCCAAGCTAAAGCTGCCACCAGACCAAAGCCACTGGTTGATAAAAGTGTTATTTGCTTAACGATTTCAATGTGTAATTTTTTATTTTCTTTTTTCTTTGCTTTTGCCATATTAGTATTATAGCAAATTAAAAATTAACTAGGGAATAGCTCGGGAATTTGCTATAATATTTACAGCATGTATACGCCTAAGTTTACCATTACCAATAAAATCCTCAAGAATATTGGCAGCATTGAAGCTTCAAAGGAAGTGATCGATAACGCGCCGCTCTTACCGTACTTTGAAAGAGAATTTAGGGAAGATGCAATGGTAAGAACTGTGCATTATGGAACCCATATTGAGGGCAATGAGTTGAATCTTTCTGAGGCCGAAAAGGTACTTTTGGGACAGCAAGTTGCAGCAAGAGATAGAGATATTCAAGAGGTTATAAACTACCGAAAAGTAATGGAATACATTGACCAATTCAAAATTCAAAATTCAAAATTCAAAATTAACGAGGAGTTAATTAAAGATCTCCATAAAATTACTGTTGATAAAATTTTGGTGCCGGAGCAGTGTGGAGTATTTAGAAAGACTCAGGTTGTAGTTAAAAATAGTCAAACCGGCGAAGTTTCTTTTCGTCCACCGATCGCCGTAGCAGTGCCTTTTCAAATTAAAAATTTATTGGAGTTTGTTGATAGCGCAGGCGATGAGGAAGTGCATCCTGTCTTAAAATCCGGTATTACGCATTACGAATTGGTGCGTATCCATCCATTTTTGGATGGAAACGGTAGGGTAGCGCGGGCAATCGCGACTTTAATTTTGTATCAAGATGATTATGATATCCGTAAGTTTTTTTCTTTGGAGGAATATTTTGATAAAGACGCCGCCGCTTATTACGAAGCCTTGCAAAGTGTGGAGAAAAACGAGGGCGATTTAAGCCGTTGGCTGGAATATTTTACCTTAGGTTTATCGATTGAGCTTGCTAAAATTAGACAAAGAGTAGAAAGCATTTCGGTGGACGCCAGAATTAAAGAGAAGTTGGGTGGTTCACCAATACTTCTAACGCCTAGGCAACTAAAGATTATTGAATACATTCAAAAGATCGGATATTTGCAGAATCAAGCGTTTGAACAATTATTTCCAATGGTTTCCGAAGATACGGTGCTAAACGAAATTAAGGCTTTGGTTGAGCATGGAATTATTAAAAAACATGGAGTTACCAAAGGCGCTCGTTACATAATGGTTTAATATGAAATTTAGTGAATTAACAGAGTATTTCGAAAAATTGGATAAAACTTCTTCAAGACTTAGTCTAATTGAGATTCTAGCAGAATTATTTAGAAAAACTCCGGCGCAGGAAATTGAAAAGATAGTTTATTTAATTCAGGGAAGACTGGCTCCGTTTTTCATGCCAATTGAAATTGGTATGGCAGAAAAAACTGTGGCAGAAGCACTTGCTTTGGCTTACGGTTCTACGAAAGAAGCAGTTTTAAAAGATTATCAAAAGCTTGGCGACATGGGATTGGCGGCGGAGCAACTTTGTCAAGATTTAGGATTCAAGATTCAGGATTCAAAAATATCAGTTACGGAAGTAGTTAATATTCTTTTAGAAATTGCCAATACGAAAGGGAATGGTACTGTTGAAAAAAGACAAATTCTTTTGTCAGATCTTCTTAAAAAACTAGATCCAATTTCGGCTAAACATCTAGTTAGGATTCCACTTGGTAATACGAGACTTGGGATTGGTGACCCGACAGTTTTAGATGCTTTAGCAACTGCAAAACTAGGTGATAAATCGCAGCGGAAATTATTAGAAGGAGCATACAATCGTACTTCTGATTTAGGTTTAATTGCTAAAACTTTGTGGGTAAATGGTTTGCCCGCAGTTCAAAATCTTAAGCTGATGGTGGGTTATCCTGTGCGATCGGAGCTTTGCGAAAGATTACCAAATCCACAGAAAGTAATTGAAAAAATGGAAGTGGTTGATGTGCAGTATAAATATGATGGATTTAGGGTGCAAATCCACAAAAACGGAGAAGAGGTGCGGATGTTCTCTAGGAATTTAGAAGAAATGACGCACATGTTTCCTGAATTAACGCAAGCTGTTAGAAGACAAATTAAAGCCAAAACTATTATCTTAGATTCAGAAGCGTTGGCTTACAATCCTGAATCGGAAGAATTTTTACCCTTTCAGGAAACTACCAAACGAAGAAGAAAGCATGGCATTGAAGAAATAGCCAAAAGCTTACCACTGAAAGCTTTTGTTTTTGACATTCTTTATAAAGATGGAGAGTCTTTAATTGATTTGCCATTGACCAGAAGAATGGAGATTCTCAAACAAGTTTTACCGGAAGATGATGTTTTAATTAGAACTAAAAATCAAATAGTCAACGATGCCAAAACCTTATCGCTTTTATTGGAAGATGCAATTTCTAAAGGGTTAGAAGGATTAGTAATTAAAAAATTGGAAAGTCCGTATGAAGCCGGAGCGAGAAACTTTAATTGGGTAAAGCTTAAAAGGCATTCGAGTGGGGAGTTAAATGATACTATTGATTGTGTAATTTTGGGATATATCAGTGGGAAAGGCAAGCGGGCGGCTTTTGGCGCGGGAGCATTATTAGTTGGAGTTTATGACCAGGAATTAGATGAATTCGTTTCAGTCTCAAAAATTGGCACAGGGCTAACAGATGAGGAGTGGAGAGAAGTGCATAAAAGAGCGGATAAGATCAGCTTAGAACAAAAACCGGCTAGAGTAAGCTCAAATATAATTCCTTCGGTTTGGATTAGGCCGGAAATCGTGATCGAAGTTTTAGCAGACGAAATTACGAGGAGTCCCATTCATACTGCCGGAAAAACCGAGACAGAGCCCGGATATGCTCTTCGTTTTCCACGATTAGTTTCATTTAGAAGTTTGGATAAAAAAGCAGAGGACGCAACTTCTGTAACGGAACTTATCGAAATGTACGGCCAGCAGAAAAATTAGGCACATCCCCGACAAGTGTGTCTATCGGAGGTTCGGGTCTTGACTCAAAAGTTTTTGGCCAGACTTTTCTTTGAACAGGATCGTCAATTCTCCTATTAAATTCCACAATAACCTCTCTCGCTACCTGCAAGGGAGTTCTTCTGCGTCGTCTTTCTATATGAATGGGAAAACTTGGGGCAACGCCGTCTCCAATAAATTCTCTTTCGGCTGACATCTATATTAATAGTAACAGGGAGAATTTTATTTTACTAGTGTCTTTTTGAATTCCGCAAGTTGTCGTTTCCTAATTACAAGTTTTGGATCATTTTCGATTATTTCTTGTGCTTGTCGTAGATATTCTTTTGCTCTTTCTCTATTTTTTTCTGTTAATAATTCGGCAAGGCGCATTAAGCATCCCGATTCCCAGACATGAGTTAAAAAGATATCGACTTCTCCACTGTTTTTCTGTATTTCAGAAAGTCCTTGTAACATCATTTTTTCAGCTTCTTCTGTTTTTCCCAGTTTCCCTAAAGCAGTTCCTAGGTGGTATTCATAGTCTCCTTTTTCAGATTTGGTACCGGAATAGTTATCAAGCGCTTTTTGATAGTTTTCTGCAGCTTGTTCATAATTTTCAAATAATATTTCTACATCTCCGAGTCTAAAATAACAGGATCCAAGCTTAGAAGTAATATTATATTTTTGATTTATCTCAAGACTTGCTTCAGCGTCTTTCTTAGCCAGGATCGCGAAGACTTTATTTTTACTTACAAGAAAAAGATGTTTATAGGTTAGTTCTCTGCTTTGTAAAGCTTGCCCGAGTCCTTCGTAATCTGCTTCTTTTTGATAACCGACAATGGCTTCTTCCAAGAGCTTAAGAGCTTCTAATAAATGATCTTTTTCTCTTTCGGCTTCTGCCTCAACATGAATTAAGTGTGCGTTCACATACATATTATACAATTTTTTTGTGTTAAAATCTGGAAAGATTAAAAGCAAAAAAACTCAACTGGGAATTGACTTTTATATAGGAATTGGATTATCTTTAGATTGGTAGAAATTGAGAGGAGGTGAAATAAATGAAACAACTGAAACCGTTATTAAAAGTCCTTGACGAAACTTATGCGAAAGCACCTGCCTTGCCAAAAAAATGGACAGATCTAATAGTAAATTTTGCTCCATGGTTGGCCTTACTCGGTGGAGTATTGGGATTAATCTTCGGAGCAATGGGATTATTGGCAAGCCTTAGCTTGTTCGGTTTGGTAGCAGCCGTAGCTCCGCTTGGCGTTTATGGAGCGACATATGGTCCGCAATATATATTTGCCGTTGTGGTTGGAGCAGTAATCTTATTAGTAACCGGTGTATTATCGCTGATGGCCTATCCTTCACTTAAAGCAAGGAAGGAAAAAGGTTGGAATTTAATGTTTTATGTCCTAGTGCTTGGTGTTGTAAGCTCTATTGTTTCCCTTAATGTATTTAGTATAGTGATGTCCTTGGTGGTTGCCTTAATAGAGTATTACATTTTGTATCAGGTTAAATCCTATTATAAATAGGCTTAGCTTGCCGAGTGGTTTTGATATATTACTTATTATTTAAGTAGTTTTTTATGTAGTTAAAAAACTACAACTTCGACGTACGAAAAGTGCTAAAATACTTGTATGAAATTAATTGTTGGACTTGGAAATCCGGGACTTAAACATGATAAAACCAGGCATAATCTTGGATTTATGGTGGCTGATGCATTCCTCAAGGATTTTCCAATGAGCGATGTTACTTTTAGAGAAGAGAAGAAGTTTAAAGCAGAAATCGCCGAAATTGACTGGCAGCCCAAAAAAGGTAAGGCAGAAAAAGTGATTTTAGCAAAACCACTAACATATATGAACGGTTCAGGCTCGGCTGTTTCCTTAATCGCTAAATTCTATAAAATTGCACCAGTTGATGTTTGGATAATTCATGATGAAATTGATTTACCCTTAGGTGGTATGAAAATAAGATTTGCCGGCGCGTCGGCGGGGCATAAAGGCGTTGAATCAATTATTGAGTATTTAGGAACAGATAAATTTTGGAGATTTAGGGTTGGAATTGGCGAACAGCATGAAAAAATTCATGATAAAAAAGTTAAAGCCATTGATAATTTCGTATTAGGGGAGTTTTCTGAAGGCGAGAGGGGAAAGGTGCGGGAGATAATTAAAAAATCGGCCAAGGCAATGCAGGACGCCTTAGAAGAGGGCTTAGAAAAAGCCATGAACAGGTTTAATACGAAGTGACCCGCTGCTAAACTTTGAAGAGTGGTGAGTTAGACCGAAATCCCATCATTAATAGTATCAAGCGCCTGTTTAAAAAATCCACTTTGTATCCTTCTTGTTTCAGCTTCAGTTCTAAGTTTGGCATATAGGTAATCTCTTTGATGCTTAAATGCCTTACTCCATTCGTCCATTTCTTCCTCCTTCGTAAGCTGCGTCAGTTGATCAGGGCTAATTTTCTTATCCTTCCTTACTTCAACAGGATAATCTGCCTGAATCCCCCCCACCATTACCGGTTTTGTTATACTCCTTGCATCAAAATCCATTCTAACTAGTCCTTTCTCAGAGTTGATACCAAAAACAGTATAAGTAGCTTCTTGGGCTCCGTTACCGTAGTTCACAGTAGCTTTTGCTAACACAAGCGTTCTGGAATCATCTTCCATCGGGGCTTCAACTAAAAGTCTACCCTCAAATTTATTATTCTGGGCTTCTAATGCGGCAAGTACTGTTCCGGTTGTAATCTCTGAACCCGTTGCGCCTTCTGGTGTATTTGATGCAAATTCGTCTGCTCCCATAAAGTAATTCTGATAGATAGATCTTTAATTGTCAATAGTTGGTTTATTAAAGTATAATATCTTCATGAAATCGATCGGTCAAATTTTAATCGGATTTAATCCTACCAAGGATAAATATATTTCCCGGGATTTTCAATCGTACGGAATTTATTTGGCTGAGCAATTTAATGATTACAAAAATAGGGGAATGTGGATTAGGCTAGCAAAAATGAATCACCGTTCGGTTTTAGAAAAAGCCTACTCATTTGTAATAGATAGTAACGCCGATAACAAAATCGCTCTTTTCTTATGGAAATTAAAACAAATTAAAAATGAACCAAAAAAATCTAAGTAAACTTACTTCAAATAGATATTTTATTATTGCAGTTTTTTTAGCCGCCGTTTTAATTTCCTTAGGTGGATTTTACTTTAAAGATTTTTTTGCACAATCTAAAGGCTTAGGGCTTCTTGGAATATTTATAATTAACTTCTTCTCAAGCGCAACTTTTTTTGTCTCTGGACCCGCATTTTTAACAATTATTGCAGGTGGATCTCTATATCCACCTTTTTTGGTTGCTCTCGTAGCTTCTCTTGGAGCATCTATGGGAGATTTAGTATCTTTTTTCATGGGATATTCAGGAAGAAGGTTAGCAGTAAAAAAATTAGAGACTAAGTCATGGTTTAAGATAATTGATAATTTATTTAAAGCATACGGAATTTGGGTCGTTTTTGTTTTCGCAATAATTCCGAATCCTCTTTTTGACGCAATTGGATTAGTTGCTGGTATTTTTGGGATAAAACCAGCTAAATTTTTTCTTGTAATGCTTTTGGGAAGATTCGCAAGATTTATTATCTTAGCCTTGATAGGCGCGAAGTATTATTAAGATGCAGGCTAGAATTTATATTTCCGGTTTTGTGCAAGGTGTTGGTTTTCGTTGGTTTGTAAAATCAAACGCTAAAAGCCGCGGTCTAACAGGCTGGGTAAAAAATATCGATGACGGTGAAGTTGAAATTTTAGCTCAGGGCGCAAAAGAAATGATTGAAAAGCTAATTAAGCTTTGCGAAAAAGGGCCATTTCTCTCGCAAGTAAAATCAGTTAAAGTTGAGTGGGAAGAAGAGAAGGAACATTTTGAGAGCTTCGACAAAATCCATTAAATCCTCTTGACAAATGCAAGTTAATCGCATATACTATGCAAGTAAGTCGCATTTATTATGTTTAATTTTAAAAATACTCACAATTGTAAGGATGAATTACAGGAAGCTTCGTTAAAAGCGACTCCGGCTAGAATTGCTGTAATGAAATTCTTGGAGTCTACAGATATGCCCGTTGATGTCAGTTTAATAATTAATTACTTAAAAAAAGAGAAAATTAATGCTGATCCGGCCACGATTTTTCGGATGATGAATGATTTCTTGGCAAAAGAAATCACTAAAGAAATTCAACTAGAGAAGGGAAAAGTTCACTACGAATTATCTAGTAAGGGTGATCATCATCATTTAGTTTGTGAAAGTTGCGGCAGAATTGAGGCGGTTGAGGACAATTTTGTGCCTCAAATGGAAAAAGAATTGGCCAAAAAACACCAGTTTTTAATTAGAAGACACAGTTTGGAATTTTTCGGACTTTGCAGTAATTGCCAGAAATAATCATATGTTATTAAATATCTTATTCTTTACCTTTTTAGCTTCAATCGTCTCACTTCTTTTAGTGTCAATTTTACTAACTAGAGAAAAATTAATGCGCAAAATTTCTTTTTCGTTGGTGTCTTTTGCCGCAGGAGCACTTTTAGCAACAGGATTTTTGGATACATTTAAGGAGGCAGTAGCGCTTGATAATAAAAATGCTTTTCTTTGGGTAACACTAGCTTTCGGAACATTCTTTATCATAGAAAGATTGTTTATTTTTATGCATCACCACGGGGAAGAAAATCCGGAAGCGGCAGAGGATGAGCTGAGGCTTCCAACAGCGTTTCTTATTTTCGGAGACGGAATGCATAATTTTATTGATGGAATTTCTATCGCATCTAGCTTTTTAGTCAGTTTTCCATTAGGGATGGTAACAACAATTGCCGTTTTTGTGCATGAAATTCCGCATGAATTAGGCGATTTTGGAATACTACTTCATAAGGGTTATGGCTGGCAGAAGATTCTATTGTTTAATTTGTTAACAGGCATTGCGGCTATTGGGGGAGCATTATTAGCTTTTTATATAGGCAATGCTTTTACGAAAGTGCTTCCAATTTTTCTTTCTATTACTACTGCTAATTTCCTTTATTTGTCTGCCACGGATCTTTTGCCGGAGATTCATACCAAGGCTAAAAAAAGCCTAGCTATGAATGAAACACTTTTCTTTGTTTTAGGAATACTTCTAATTTGGGGATTAATTCAGATCTTAGGGTAATTTATTTAGCCTTGGCGAGCTCCTGGTCAATAATGGCTTTAATAGCGGCATATGGTTGAGCTCCTACAACTGATGTCCCATTAATAAAGAAAGTCGGTGTCCCGCTTACTCCCGCTGCTTGTCCGTCTGTCATATCTTTAGCGGCTTTAGCATCATCTGTTTTATTGTCTAAGCAACTTCTGAATGTGCCATCATTCATTCCTAGTGACACTGCGGCTTGAGTAAGAGTGTCAGTATTATACATAGTAGTATCGGTTTCTGCCGGTTGGTTTTTGTAAAGATAGTTATAAAAATCCCAGAATTTCCCTTGGTCATTGGCACATTCTGATGCGTTAGCTGCTACTGTTGAAGCTGGACCCAGGAAAGCAAAATTTCGGAAAGTAAATTTAACCTTGCCTGTATCAACGTAGTCTTTAATAATTTGTGGTTCCGTTTGGGAATAAAATTGCTCACAGAATGGGCATCTGAAGTCAGCAAATTCAATCATTGTTACTTTTGCATCTTTATTGCCTAATATAGGGAAGTGCCCTGCGTTTACATTCACCTTAGCTCCCGGTGCTGGTGCGGCTTGTTGTCCCTGTGCTGCTGGAACTGCGGTTGGGTTGTTTACTGCAAGTTGATTCTTTTCTAAGTATTGAACTTTCGTAAACAAGACTCCAATTAGAAAGGCCGCGATCACAAGAAGGATAACGAGAACTTGACTTGACGATTTTGGCATAAATTTTTTCCAGTTTATATCTTGGGGGAGTTTGATTTTCACTTCAAATGGAGGTTTTATTGGTTCCAGAGTAGAAAGTTTTTTAGTTGTGACTCTTTTTGCCATAAAAGGATTGTATTTTTTTTAAAAACTCTTGTCAAGCACTAAATTTAGATTTTACTGGGATTGTTAAACAGAAATTCGATGAAGTTAAAGTAATCTGTTTCATCTTCCTGGCTTTTTCTGTGGAAAAATATTTCTTTCTGTTCTTGGTGAATGCTATTCTCCAAGCCCTTAAAGAAGTTTTTGATTCCAAAAGCATTGTTTCCTAAGCTATTTGAGTCATCCATCTTTCATCACCTCCTTTTATATAAAAAATATTACAATAATAATTTCGCTGTTGCAGTAATCTTGATTACACAAATAAAGCAGATTAAGCACGCAATTGAGATAATTAGCAGATTATGCTAATATTGTGGAACAATGGATACAGATTTATTAAAAAAACTTAATCCATTTTTTGCTCGGTATAAACCTCTTAATTATAAAAAAGGCCAAGTTATTCTGCGACCGGAAGATAAAATAGAATATATTTATTTTATCGAAAAAGGTTATGTAAAATTTTATTATCTTTCTCCTGATGGCAAGGAATTAACCTTTTTAATTTACAATCCCGGATACATTTTTCCTTTGCTCTTTACATTTTTAGGAAATGTAGTTACCAGGTATTATTTTGAAGCCTATACGCCTCTAACTTTAAGAAGAGCGCCAAGAGAAACCTTTACCGAGCTAATTTCAACTAATACCTATCTATTGTTTTCACTTACTCAGGAAGTGGTCATTCGCTGGCAGGAGTTATTACATAGAATGGAACTTTTAAAGTTGGGGAGTGCTTCGCAAAATGTTGCCTATATAATTGCTTTTTGTGCAGAGCAGTTTGGGACAAAAAACGGGCACGGAATCATAATTGATTTGCCTTTAGCGCATAAAGATATTGCTTCTATGGTTGGACTTACTCGTGAAACGGTAAGTTTAGAGATGAAAAAAATGGAACAGTTGGGCGTAATTGAATACAAGAGAAATAATATTACTATTAAAGACATCAATTTATTTAAGCAAAAAACTAATATTGCCAATAACTACGACTTTACATAGAGGCCCCAAATAGACAATAATAATCTTATATATGGCAAAAATTGTTTTCTTTGAAGTTGAAGCATGGGAAAAAGGCTACATTAATAGTACGATTGTAAATTATCAGCCTATTTTAACTGCTGAAAAATTGGTTGAATCCACGGTGGATCGATATCAGGGCTGCGAAGCTATCTCTATTTTTATTTATTCAACTATTAATAGAGAAATTTTAAATAAGCTCCCAAATCTTAAATTCATTGCAACCCGTTCCATGGGATTTGATCATATTGATATTGCCGCTTGTAGAGAAAGGGGCATTGTGGTTGCAAATGTTCCTGTTTATGGAGCACATACGGTAGCAGAACACACGATGGCTTTGATGTTGGCAGTTTCTAGAAAGATCGTTCCATCGGTTGAGCGGGCAAGAAAAGGAGATTTCTCAAGTGTTGGTCTAACCGGATTTGATTTGTTCGGTAAAACTTTGGGAGTAATCGGCACCGGACATATTGGTAAAAATGTCTGCGAATTGGGTGTTTCTTTTGGCATGAAAGTTATTGCGTATTGTCATCATGAAGATGCCGATCTTTGCGCAAAGGGGGTTAAATATGTTTCTTTAGACGAATTACTAGCAAATTCTGATGTAATTAGCTTACATCTTCCTCATAATAGCGAAACAGAACACTTAATTAATTTAAATAATATTAGTAAAATTAAGAAAGGCGCAATTCTTATTAATACGGCACGGGGCGCTTTAATTGAAACAAAAGCAATCCTTGAGGGTTTGGAGAAGGGGATTCTAGCAGGGGTTGGCCTTGATGTTTTGGAGGAAGAAAATGCACTTAAAGAAGAAAGAGAATTTTTATCTTCGGAACACATTGCAAAAGGAGATATTCAGACAGAGCTTTTGGATCATATTCTTTTGGAAAGAGATGATGTAGTAATTACGCCACATAATGCTTTTAATAGTAAGGAGGCATTGCAAGAGATATTAGAGACGTCTTTGGGTAATGTAAAAAACTATATAGATGGAGCTCCAACTAATATAGTTGAGCAAAATTAGTGAACAGTAATCCACACACTCTTAGAAAATAGAATTCGTTGACATAATTAAAAGTCTTTGCTATCGTAGTACAACAAGAAGGTGAATTATGGCAGATTTAGTTTTTACAGATCAAAATTTTCAAACAGAAGTTTTAGAATCAACAATTCCGGTTTTGGTAGATTTTTGGGCAGAGTGGTGCCACCCTTGTAAAATTGTTGGGCCAATCGTAGAAGAATTGGCGACAGAATATGCAGGGAAACTAAAAGTCGGAAAAGTAGATGTTGACGCAAATCAGGTTGCAGGTAATTACGGAATAATGAGTATCCCAAGTCTTTTGATTTTTCAAAATGGTAAGGTGATTAAATCAATGGTTGGTGCGCAAAGCAAAGATAGTTTTAAACATGAGATTGACAGCGTTTTAGGAAACTAACTTTAATGTACGACGTAATTATTATTGGTTCTGGTCCCGCAGGTTTAACTGCCGCAATTTACACAACGCGCGCAGATTTAAAAACTCTGGTTATAGCTGGTGTTAAATGGGGCGGGCAGTTGATGCTGACGACTGAAGTTGAAAATTTCCCCGGTTTCCCCGATGGAATTCAAGGCCCGGATTTAATGGCAAATATGCGAAAACAAGCAGAAAGATTTGGCGCAGAATTTATAGATGATGATTTTACTTCAGCTGATTTTTCCGCTCAACCATTCAAAGTCTCAGTAGGAGATAAGGTATACGAAGCTAAATCTGTGATTATTGCCACGGGTGCCGATACAAAATGGCTTGGCGTTAAAGGTGAGGCGGAAAAAATTGGGCGTGGAGTTTCTTCTTGTGCGCCTTGTGATGCAGCTTTTTTTAGAAATAAAAACGTTATCGTAGTTGGAGGGGGAGATTCTGCTATGGAAGAAGCAACAGTCTTAACCAAGTTTGCCGATAGCGTCACTATTATTCATCGCCGTGACTCATTCAGAGCGTCAGAAATTATGCAAAAGCGAGTTAAAGAAAATCCTAAAATTAAAATTCTGTTTAACTCAGTCATCACCGAAATTTTTGGCGAGATAAAAGTGGAGAAGGTCAGTATTAAGAACACGCAAACGGGAGAAACTAGCGAAATGCCGATTGATGGAATTTTTGTGGCTGTCGGCCACATACCAAACACCTCTAAATTCACAGGCATTGATTTGGATGAAGAGAAATTTGTAAAAGCGCATGATCATTTTTTAACCAATCAAGAAGGCGTTTTTGTCGCCGGCGATGTGCACGATAAAGATTATAAGCAAGCAATCACCGCCGCAGGCTTCGGTGCTTCCGCAGCCTTAGAACTGCAACAGTGGTTGTCTAATCAAACTTCATAATTTTAGCCTCTGGAAATTTGTAACCAAGATTACAGATTCTTTTTATGGTTTCATCTATTCTACATTTCAATGGAAGAAGAACAGAAACAATCTAGTTACGGGAAAAGACCGCTTTGGCAGTGGTTAGTTTTGTATTTGGTTATTGCAGTAGTAGTTTATGGCCTCGTTTATTATTTTATTTTAGCCAAAAATAGTGGGGGATATAATAATAATTCCGCAGCGGTTCCAAGTTATACTTCTCCTACAACTATACCTTCTCAAGCGCCATCTTCTACTGTTCAAGTGCAAAAGGTTACCGTTTCTGGAAGCGAGTTCGCTTTTACACCTTCAGCAATTACCCTAAAAAAGGGCCAACCCGCGGAAATTACATTTAAAAATACCGGCGCGTTTCCGCATAATTTAACCATCGCCGATTTAAATCTTAAAACAAAAACTATTCAACCGGGAGAACAAGATATAATTCAATTTATACCCGATAAAACCGGCCAATTCACTTTTATGTGTACCGTTCCCGGCCATGCAGATAAAGGGATGAAGGGCACTCTTACTGTTCAATAATTCACGCTCCGTTCATAAGTAGTATAATAATTTTGTGACCATAAAATCTGTCCGCTTAAGCTTTAATAAGCTTAAGCTTTTTCTTCAAACACATCTGATTTCATTAGTAGCGTTTTTTGTTTTAGCAGTTGTTTTAATAGTTTCAGTTTTTATTTTTGTCTTTAAAATTAATCAGCAAAACGTTGCCAGTTCAAAATTAACAAATCAATTAAGAGCGACCGCAGCAAGGCTTAATAATTTACAAAATCAGGATCAATACAAAATAAATCAAAGTTTAAAAAAGAATATTGACAATATTCAAACTTCGTACAAATCTTCTTTAACCCTGTATCAACGAATCTTGGATTTAAAGGCACAAAAACAAGATACTAGTGATTTAGATAAAGAGTTTGCCCAAAGCCTGGATTATTTATCAAATCTTAATTATGCTTCCGGTTCAGCCAGCTTAGCGTTATTAACAAGCGACATTAAAAAGAAAGAAGATGCATTAGCAGCTGCTTCGATTGTTGTTCCAATTGTGCAAAATGCTGTGCAAAGCAATACTCCTCCGGGGAGTGGATTTTCGGTTCAATCGGTAACAACCGATAACGGAAATTTTACTGTATATATTATCGCCGCAGATTTAAATTCAACTAAAGTAATTGTAGACACAGCTTCTAGTAGTGATTGTGGCAATAATTGTCCAACTTTGGCTTTGTCTGATTATGTTTCCAGAAGTAACGCTTTTGCCGGCATTAATGGTTCGTTTTTCTGTCCGGCAGATTATCCAAGTTGTGCAGGAAAAACCGATTCATTTGATCTATTGGTAATGAATAAAAATAAAACATATTTTAACTCCGCTAATAATGTTTACAGTACAAATCCAGCGGTTATTTTTACCGGCAATAGTGCGCGTTTTGTCGGGCAAGCGCTTGAATGGGGAAGAGATACGGGAGTAGATGCGGTTTTGTCTAACTATCCACTTTTGGTGTCAGGTGGGCAGGTTGTTTATGGCGGTGGCGGAGATCCTAAATTTGAGCCAAAAGGCGCAAGAGGTTTTGTTGCCAATAAAGGCAGCACAGCTTATATCGGCGATGTTTTAAATGCAACTATGCAGGATAGCGCTAAAGTTTTAAAGGCTTTAGGAATGGATAACGCCATGAATTTAGATGAAGGTGGTTCAACTGCACTTTGGTCGGACGGTTATAAATTAGGGCCGGGACGAAACATCCCCAACGCACTTCTTTTCGTGCATAAGTAATTTCAGTAAGAATTCAGTTCTGAAGTGATATAATTTGAGTTATGAATGTTAAAGGCAAGATTGCGATTGTTACTGGCGCTTCCTCGGGAATTGGTTTAGCAACAGCAAAATTGCTTTCTCGAAATGGCGCTAAGGTGGTGCTGGCCAGTCGTTCACTTTCTCAACTTCAAGAGCTTTCTAAAAAAATTCCAGATTCATTAGTCATTCAAACCGACATGACAGATGAAACACAAATTAAAGTAATGGTGGCAAAAACTATCGAGCATTTTGGCCGAGTAGATATTTTAGTAAATAATGCCGGCAGAGGATATGACGCATCAATTGAAGATACAGATCCTAATACTTTCCGCGAACTGTTCAATCTCGATGTTGTTGGTCCACTGCTTGCGATGCAATTAGTAATTCCTTATATGCAAAAGCAAGGCGGGGGTTCAATTGTTAATATTTCTTCAGGAACAGCTTTAATGGCACTTCCAAATATGTCTGCATACTCATCTTTAAAACGCGCATTGGTTGGGATTTCTTTAACCGCCAGAGAAGAGCTAAAAAATGACAAAATTAGCGTCGGTGTGGTTTATCCATATATTACTTTGACTGATTTTGAAAAGAATACATTAAAAGCAAAAGTTCAAGAAGAGGAAGATTGGAGTTCGGATGACCCAAACTTTAAACCGCCGGACACAGCCGAATATGTGGCCGAAAAGATTTTAGAGGCAATAGAAAGCGGAGAGGCAGAAATTTTCGTCCATGATTGGATGAAAAATATGTCTTCCCGAGAATAATTCCGCCCCGTTTTGTCTTTTCGTAAATTCCTGCTAATATCTATATATGCCCAAGAAACCTCTTCGCAGACATAGTCACCACATCGACAGAAAATTGAAGTTTAGATTACGCCTCTATTCAATTATCTCGCTTGTTATGCTGGGTATTGTTTTGTACGAAATTTTCATCAAGATTCTTCCTCTGGAGTTTGCAGTAGTAGGAATCTTTATCGGCTTATGCATAGGCGTAATCAGCGCTAGGATGTACCATTTATCATGGAATCATGATGCTAAAAAAATAGTTTCCAGACTAGACGTAGTTGGAATAATAATTTTGGTTTTGTATATGGCTTTCGTAATTGTAAGAAGCAAATTAATTGGATATTTTGTAGCAGCGCCAATGGTTGGAGCAGTAGGGTTCGCAATTACTGCCGGAATTATGATTGGAAGAGTAATTGGCACACGCAACGCAATTATTGAAATCCTCAAAAAGCGGGAAATAATCTAGCCCCGTTTGACATTTTAATTAACTAGTGTCAGTCTTAGAGTAGAAGGGGGTGAGAAAAATGTTGTCTTCAAAAATGTATTATCGGGCATCTGGAATAGTTTTTGCCATAGTTTCATTAGCGCATCTTGCAAGGGTTGTATTGGGTTGGAATATTGTTATAGGAGTTTATGATATTCCTTCATGGCTAAGTTTAGTTGCAGTGGTTG
>CABEBT010000062.1_pt1 | contig 34083 bp, 36 predicted proteins | sample 3132661 | NCBI WGS metagenome assembly CABEBT01 (sample SAMEA5534346, study PRJEB31848) | metagenome | biome: tundra; feature: field; material: soil | place: USA | collected 2013-05 | depth 0.45 m | reverse complement strand
TTTGGCATATAAGATGATATTGTGTAAGCGCACTCAATGGCATACACTGTATCATCTTTTCTGTTTTAAAAAGCGGACGTTTCTATTCTTGTAAGGGGGACATTTCTATTCTTGTGTAACACTAGAATCAGATATATTGACAACCGTGATGTATTTTGATACATTTACCTTATGCCAGAACAAGAATTAGGCTCACCAATAGAAATCAGCCAGCCAAGCGGAGAAACTCATCCTTTAGCTCAAGCTTCTGTTTTAGAAGATGTTAAACAAACAATGGGTCCAAAACAAGAAATAGTTCCCCTCGTCGATTATCTTAGAGATATTGCAGGTAAGCCAAGAGGCTCTGCAACGGGAGGCAAAGCAGATTTAAATTCACACGGTGAAGAATTCATCGTAAAAGATGCGCAGGGAATTCATGTAGCCTCTCTCTCTGAACTTTCCAATTTACTAACCTCACAAGGATTAGATGTAGAGGTTTTAGGCGTACAATCTATTGGCAATGCAAATCAAAAAGTAACTGCTGTTGTTCAAGGTGTTGACCGAAGCAAGCCTCAATCAGGATTTGAAAGACCAACTGTTGCGGAAGGTCCACATATGATTCTAGCTCCATTCGCAGTAGATAAAGCTGGTCAACTCCATTTATTCAGGACTATCCAAATGCGAACAGGAGAAGCGGTAATTGATACTCCAAGGGGATTTGCAGACGCAAAATCTTTAGAAAACGGTGAACAAATGTACGATGTTGAAAATTCTGGAGAAAAAGTTACAGCAAACATGCGGAGAATTGTCGGAGAAGAATCGGGCGATGCTTTACAAATTAGAAGAATTGTCTATTTGGGTGCTCCAAGAGTAAATGGGTCTTTCGTTACCTCAAAAAGTGCAATCTTCGGAGTAGAAGTCGACTACGATGCTTTTATACAAGCTCAAAAAGTGGTAAGCCCAGAAGAATTACAAAGAAGAAAAGAACAATTTGAACACGAAGGCTTAATTGGAGACGTTTTAGATATTACTCTTCCTGAATACGCAAATTACAAGAGAGATGCTAAAATTAGCAAAGACATGGCGGCTGATTTTGGAACAGACACGGTAGTAATTGATTTCTTGGAAAGAGGTTTAACCGACCTTGCACAAAAAGAAAGAAGACAAAGAGAAATATTGAGTGCTGAAGGACAAGCTAATAGAGAATTTAAACAGGAAGACCCAACGGGATACGTCGAGCAAAGGTTGAGAGCCTCTAAAGCAAGACACCCTGAAAAGTATGACGAGAATCAGAGAAAAGCAGAGAAATATTTAAGCCGTCTCTATCAAGATGCTCTACGAAAAGCTTCCTAAAAATATCTATCGGAGATTAAAACCCCACGTTATTAAAAAGTTTACAGTTATAATAAGGCTCTCCTAGGGTACTAAAATTAGCCTTGCTCCGCGGCTAGGACTCGAACCTAGAACCTTGAAATTAACAGTTTCCTGCTCTACCATTGAGCTACCGCGGAATATAAATCAAATTTTATCATTAAACACTCCTGAAATCTACCCTTTAACTTGATTCATATTCAAATTTTGACTAACATAATAGTATGTTTAATAAAAGTGGTATTTGGAACGTCTTAATTTGTTTATCAATTTTAGGAATTTTACTGGCAAGTTATCTCTTCTATAATTTTCTCACAAAGCCTCTTTTTGAATCCTGTTATTTAAATAGTCATGTAAATTGTGATGCTGTTACCAAAGGCTCCTTAGCTACTCTTTATGGAATACCGGTTTCTTTAATTGGATTAACAGGTTATGTTGTTATTCTTATATCCTCGATTTTTAAGAAGAAGTTATTGACATTAGGAATGTTGACTTTTGGAATGATTTTTTGCCTTTCGATTACTTATCAGGAAATATTTAAGTTAAGAGTAATTTGTCCGGTTTGTTTAGCTTGTCAGTTGGTAATGTTAATGGCATTTATATTAGCAGTGTATTTGAATCTCAATTTTAAAAAACGTAAATGAATAAGATAATAAAATTATTGTTTTTAATTTTAATCTGCGAGGGGATTGGATTTTTAGGAACCATTTTTACCATTCCCTCAATTCAAGGTTGGTATATGACTTTGCAAAAAGCGCCGTTTAATCCACCGCCTTGGGTTTTTGGTCCGGCTTGGACAATACTATATTTTTTAATGGCAGTAGCTTTGTTTTTAATTTTGCAAAAAAAGCTAAAAAAACGAAGAAATTTTCTAATAATATTATTTTCCGTACAATTGGGCTTAAATTTTTTCTGGTCCGTAATTTTTTTCGGACTACATCTGCCGCTCGCTGCTTTTATAGAAATTATTTTTCTGTGGATTTCGATAGCGCTATTAATTGTTGATTTTTGGAAATATTCAAAACCAGCTGCTTTATTATTGGTTCCATATATTTGTTGGGTAAGTTTCGCCTCAATTCTTAATCTTTTTATTATACTTCTAAATCCATAAGTCTCAGCTAATTCTAAGTCTTCCTGCTATAATATTGACCTATGAGGGTGCTAATTGTTGAAGACGAACATAAAATTGCCAATTTAATTAAGCAAGGACTTGAACAAGAAAGATTTGTTGTAGATGTTGCATATGACGGCACTTCTGGTTTTGATTTTGCTTTTTCTGAACCTTACGATGCAATTATCTTAGACAGGCTCTTGCCGGGAACCGACGGCCTGGAAATTTGCAAAAAACTTAGAAGTCAAGGAATTCATATTCCGATTTTAATGTTAACAGCTAAGGGACAATTATCCGATAAAGTTGAAGGTTTAAATAGCGGAGCGGATGATTACTTAACCAAGCCTTTCGCCTTTGAAGAATTGCTTGCTCGAATAAAAGCCTTAGTTAGAAGACCAAAAATAACTACAAATAATATTTTGCAGGTGGAAGATTTAAGTTTAAATATTGATACTTACGAAATAAAACGTGGAAAGGAACAAATAACCTTGTCTTCAAAAGAGTTTTCGCTGCTTGAATATTTAATGCGTCATGAAAATAAAACCTTAACAAAAGCACAAATTATTAATCATGTTTGGAGCTATGAGGCAAATATCCTACCTAACACAGTCGAAGTATTTATTGGATATTTAAGAAATAAAGTTGATAGGCCTTTTAAAGATAAAAAAAATCTTATTCAAACAGTTAGAGGTTTTGGTTATAAAATTGGAGGTAGAAAATAAATGTTTCATAATACACGGTTAAAATTAACGGCATGGTATCTATTAATTATTATGCTGATTAGTATTTCTTTCAGCGCTTTTATTTATTTTGGAGCGACAAATGAATACGACAGGATTATTCGAATTGAGCAATATAGAGTAATGCATCCAACACCAACTGGAATATTTATTCAGAGGCCGCCTATTCAAGATGCTTTATTTCCAATTTCTCCACAACAAGACAACGAATTAATTGAGTGGGCAAAGTTAAGAGTTTTGGAAGCATTATTTTCCATAAATGTAATAATTCTATTTCTTTCGGCATTATCGGGATATTTTTTGGCCGGTAGGACTTTAAGGCCGATTAAAAATATGCTTGATGAGCAGAACAGATTTATAACCGATGCATCGCATGAACTTAATACTCCCTTAACTGCTTTAAAAACTTGTCTTGAAGTAAATTTAAGAAACAAACACTTAAATTTAGAGCAAGCAAAAGAAGTACTACAAAGTAATTTAGAAGATGTAAATAGTTTACAATCTCTTTCTGAGGATCTGATGGGAGTTGTTATGTATCAAAAACAAAATAATAATTTTAAGATTTCTAAAATTAATCTTCAGGGTGTCATTAACGCTTCTCTTGGAAAGGTGAGGGCGTTAGCCGAGAAAAAAAGAATAAACATAAAAATAGATATTTCAAAAACATTTATTATGGGAGATGAAAAAAGTTTAATCGAACTATTTGTGATTTTATTGGATAACGCGATTAAATATTCTAATCCTAAAGGCATAATTAACGTAAACGTTAGAAGGGAAGATTCTGGGGTTAGCATTTTAGTAAAAGATAAGGGAGCCGGTATTAAAAAAGAAGATCTCCCTCATATCTTTGATAGATTTTATCGCGCTGATAGGTCAAGGACAAAACAAAAAATTAGCGGATATGGTTTGGGACTATCGATTGCTAAAAGAATTATAACGTTACATAATGGTAATATTAAGGTTGAAAGTGCAGTTGGAAAAGGAAGTATTTTTACAATTACTTTTCCAACCGGAAAATAATTTTAAGCAAACTCTCAGTTAGTGAAGTTAGGATTTAAAGGTAATGAATTTTATAAAAAATATTTTTAAGAGAATAAAAAACTTAGGAAGAATTAAAAAAATAATTTTAATTATAATTGTTGTAGTTGCGATAATCGTTATCTACAAAGTTTTCAATTCTTCCAGTCAAGCTCCCCAATATCAAACTGCGCAAGTAACTAAAGGCACATTGGTAGTCTCTTTAACAGAAGCAGGACAAGTATCGGTAGCTAATAAAGTCAGTATCGTAACACAAGCTAGTGGAATTGTTAGTAATGTTTATGTCAAAAGCGGGCAAGAAGTAAATGCGGGAGATAAAATTGCTGATATTACTTTGGATACTGCCGGACAACAACGCCAGGCACAAGCATACTCTTCACTTTTATCGGCGCAAAACAGCCTACAAAGCACTAATACGCAGCTATATACTTTGCAAAATCAAGAGTTTGTCGCAAACCAAAAATTTATTAATGACAAAGGAATCCCAAATCCATCTGACACGGATAAACTTAATCCTGTGTATATTGAAGAAAATGCAGCTTGGTTAGCAGCAGAGGCAGCATACAAAAATCAAACTAATGTTATTGCTCAGTCTCAAGCAGGCTTAAGTAATGCGTCACTTTCTTATCAATTGACTTCGGGAACAATTATTGCTCCAACAGCTGGGACAATAGGAGACTTAATAATTACTAAGGGCATGCAAATTGGCTCAAGTAATACTACCGCGGGGTCTTCAACGAATACATCAAACCAAGCAGTAGCATCAATTATTACCGGTAATGCAACCGCAGTTTCGGTTAGCGTTGCAGAGGTAGATGCCCCACAAATTAAAATTGGTCAAGCAGCTACAATTACTTTTGATGCACTGCCAAATAAAACTTTTACAGGAAAAGTAATGGGATTAAATACAACCGGTGCTGTTACTTCGGGAGTCACAACTTATCCGGCGGTAATTCAGATGGATGATGCAACTGATGCAAGTGTTTTTCCAAATATGAGTGCGACTGCAAATATTATTACTAAAGTTGATGACAATGTTTTATTGGTTCCTTCGGCTGCTGTGCAAACAGTGGGGACAGTGTCTTCGGTGAGAATCTTAAAAAATGGGCAAGTGTTAACGGTAACAGTACAAACCGGCGATACTTCAGATTCTCAGACAGTAATTACGTCCGGACTTAACGAAGGAGATACAGTTGTAACTAGTATGATTTCTACGTCTTCAACAGCAAACTCTACAAGTGCCTCACCATTTAGTGGTGGATTAAGACTTGGTGGTATTGGTGGTGGTGGAAACGCCGGTGGTGGTGCGGCTACAAGAAGAACAACAGGTAACTAGCTATGAATTATGGATCAAATTTCTATTTCTCACGTCAGAAAAATTTATCAAACAGGAGATGTCCAAACTTTAGCTCTTGATGATATTTCTTTTACAATCAAGAAGGGAGAATTCGTTGCAATAGTTGGTCCTTCGGGTAGCGGAAAATCAACCCTCATGCATGTGCTTGGCGCTTTAGATACTCCAACTTCCGGAACATATATCCTTGATGGCCAAGATGCCAGCAAGCTATCTAAAGACGAATTGGCAGAGATTAGAAACAAAAAAATCGGTTTTGTTTTTCAATCTTTTAATTTATTACCAAGAACAACTGCGCTTAAAAATGTTGCACTTCCTATGACATATGCGGGAATTCCAAAAGCAGATAGATTAAAAAAAGCAGAGGAACTTTTAAAAGAAGTAGGCTTGGGAGATAGGTTAAATCATACCAGTAGTCAGCTTTCGGGTGGACAAATGCAGAGAGTAGCAATTGCTAGAGCTTTGTCAATGAATCCGGCAATTATTTTAGCAGATGAACCGACCGGAAATATCTCAACTGCTCAAGCAGAAGAAATTATGAAAATATTTCAAGGTTTACAGAAGCAAGGACATACAATTATTATCATTACTCACGAGCCCTCAATCGCAGCGTTTGCACAAAGAACAATTCATATTAAAGACGGAAAAATAGAAAAAGAAACAAAAAGTACAAAAGTATAGTTATGGATTTTTTTGAATTACTGGCATCATCTTTTGAAGCATTAAAACTTAATAAAGTCAGAACTGCATTGGCAGGTTTAGGAATTGTAATTGGCATTGGTGCAGTTATTGCCCTGGTTTCTTTAGGTCAAGCAACTCAACAATCTGTGCAAAATTCAATTCAAGGGTTAGGCGCAAACTTATTAACTATTTCTCCAGGATCTCAAAGAACAGGCGCAGTTCAGGGAGGTTTTGGTAGTAGTCAAACGTTAACTTTAGATGATGCAAATGCAATTATAACTGCTCATTTTCCTTCCATTAGTAAAGTTTCGCCGGAAGTTAGTAGGCGTAGTCAGGTAACAGCCGGAAGAAATAATACTAACATTTCAATCACCGGAGCAACAACGAGTTATCCGGCGGTTCACAATGTAACCATGAGCTCCGGAACTTTTATAACTGATCAGGATGTAACAGGGAATAGAAATGTGGCGGTTATTGGTCCGCAAGTTGTAACGGACCTCTTTGGTGGAGGAGATCCAACCGGACAAACAATCCGTATTAATAAAATTCCTTTTATGATTATTGGCATTACTGTCTCTAAAGGTGGAACAGGATTTGCGAATCAAGATGATATTGTTTTTGTTCCAATTACTACAGCCCAAAAAACAGTTTTTGGAATAGATTATGTTAACAATATCTCTTTATCAGCCACGTCTGCTGATTCAATAACTCAAGCAGAAAATGATGCCGGTTATTTACTCTTGCAAAGGCATAAAATAACTGATCCGGCTCAAGCTGATTTTTCAATGTTTTCTCAGGCCGATATTTTAACTGCTGCATCATCGGTGACCGGAACATTCACAGCTCTTTTGGCAGGAATCGCTGCCATATCGCTATTGGTTGGTGGAATTGGAATTATGAACATAATGTTGGTTACAGTTATTGAAAGAACTCGGGAAATTGGTCTTCGTAAGGCACTTGGTGCAAAAGATAGCCTTGTAATCACTCAATTTTTAATTGAGTCAATAATTTTAACTATTGGCGGAGGGCTTGTTGGAATGATTTTGGGAATTACACTATCGTTTATAGTATCCGTAGCTATAAGTTTACCTTTCACAATTTCCATAACTTCAATCTTTTTGGCAATCGGGGTATCTGGTGGAATTGGAATATTGTTTGGTTGGTACCCGGCTAAAAAAGCAGCAGACTTAAGTCCAATAGAAGCATTACGTTATGAATAATCCAAACTTAAAACATAAAACGCTAAACTTAAAAATAGATAAAGAAAGGCAGGTGAGAAAAATATGAATAAAAATACAATTATAGTTGCAGCAGCAGTTTTAGTAATTGTTGCAGCAGCAGGCGGATTTTCTGTTGGATTAATGTACTCAAAAAATCAAACTCCAGCGCTTGGAACAACAACTCGTGGTAATTTTGCCGCACGAGCTGGTCAAAATGCAGCTTTTAGACCGGTCCGTGGGCAAGTTTTAAGCATGAGCGACACTACTTTAACAGTTAAAATGTCTGATGGAAGTACGAAAATTGTCGTCCTTTCTAGTAGCACTGCGTTTATGCAATCTACTAAAGCATCTTTAACCGACGTTAAAACAGGGGATACGGTAAATGTCGTAGGAACACAAAATTCCGATGGCTCTGTAACTGCTCAGGATGTCCAAATTAATCCTCCGACACAGGGAGGGTTTGCAAGACCAGCGGGAGCTGGCGCAGCACCAACCCAGTAGTCATAAGGCAGGAGATTGATCATGGCTGGAGAATTTTACTCCAGCCATTCCTGTTTATTTTAACTCTTAACTTTTAGTTAATTTTTTAGTTCACCCTGCATCTTCAAAAGTTTGTCTTAAAACACCTCTTGTTTTAATGAAAGATGCAGGGTAGAATATTCTTCATGTCTAAGAATTTAATACCGTTTTTAATAATAATTGCCGTAGTCGGTTTGGGTTTAACAGGAATATTTTTTTTGTCTAATCAAAAAGTAGAAAATTCAAAAATCAATTTAACCCCGACTACTTATTCATCGCCAACGCCCATTATAACTACTCCAACAAATGCTATAATAACTACTCAGCCGGCAACAGCTGGTGCAAATATGGATAACGTTATTACAACCGAAGGTGGATTACAAATACAAGACTTAACCGTTGGAATCGGGCAAGAAGTAAAAAGTGGAGATACGGTTACCGTTAATTATTTAGGAACGCTTACTAATGGCACAAAATTTGATAGTTCTTATGATCGAAATCAACCTTTTACAACTCAAATTGGCGTTGGACAAGTAATTCAAGGTTGGGATAAAGGAATTGTCGGTATGAAAGTCGGTGGAAAACGAAAGTTAATTATTCCGGCAGCTTTAGGTTATGGAAGTCAGCCGACCGGTAGTATTCCAGCAGATTCGACTTTAATTTTTGAAGTAGAACTTGTTAGCGTTAAATAATTAGTGTAATCCGAATTCCTCAAGTAGTTTTCTATTTCCTTCAATTTGATAATGTAGTAATTCTGAATATACACCTTTCTTATTAGATAATTCTTTGGGATTTCCGGAGTCAACAATTTTACCATTGTCAATGACAATTATTTTATTAACGTTCTGAATTGTAGAAAATCTGTGGGCAATAATTATCACCAATCTATTCTCCATTAATCTTTCCAGCGCCTCTTGCACTTCTTTTTCGCTTTTTGCATCAAGTGACGAAGTAGCTTCGTCTAAAATTAAAATTGGCGCGTCTTTTAGAATTGCTCTGGCAATTTGTATTCTTTGTTTTTGCCCGCCGGATAATTTAACTCCTCTTTCTCCAACTTCACTCTCAATGCCTTTAGGAAATTTCATTACAAATTCATAAGCGTTAGCTAGCTTTAAAGCATTAATAATCTCTGCGTCAGTTGCTTCTAAATTTCCATATGAAACATTTTCTTTAATGGTAGATGAGAAAAGTTCGCTTTCTTGAAAAACCAAAGCAATATTGTCTCGAATAAATCTATGACCCAAGTTTTTATAATCAAAGTTCTTCAGTAAAATTGTGCCTTTATTTGGATCGTAAAATTTTAAGATAAGATTAATAATTGTTGTTTTTCCGGCGCCACTATGTCCCACCAAAGCTACTGTTTCGTGCTGATTTATTTTAAATGAAATATCGCTTAAAACATCTTTTCCATTTTCATAATTAAAATTAACGTCTTTAAATTCTAACGTAGCGTCTTTAACTTTTTTCCCATCAAGCTTTTCTTCAAAATCTTCTTTAGATTCAAGTTTTAAAATTTCTAAAAATTCTTTTGATCCACTTTCAGTTGTTTGTAAGCGCGTTAAAATAAATGACATAGCATATAAAGGCATTCTGGCTTGCGCTACTAATTGCAAAATAAGTACCATTGATCCTAAAGTAAGCGAGCCCTTAAAGGCATTATAAAAAACAATAATATTTACCAGTAGAATTACGATGTTAAGGCTGAGTCCTCTTAAAAAATCAAGAATGTGATAGGTGCTACTTTGTCTTTTATAAATTTTATTAATATTAGTTAAATTAGCAATAACAGTAGCAAATTCACTAATTTCATTATTAAAACTTTTAACGAGTGACATGTTAGAGATAACTTCCTGAATTCTTCCGCGTGTTACATCTTCTATTTGGTTTTTAGCTATTTCTTCTTTGCCCCATTTAACGGTAGAGTAGTAAGAAATTATCATGTAGATAGGGAAGAGTAGAAAAGTAATAACAGCAATCGGAATATTATAATAAGCTAAAATAATTACCGTAAAAATGCTTTGTAAGATAGCCGGAAGAATAAAATTAGTAGCGGTATTGGTAAAATCTTGAATTGTGGCAATGCCGCGGTTTAATTGATTAACTATTTTGCCGGAAATTTCCGAATCAAAATAACTTTGCGGAAGCGTTAAAACTTTATAGTAAAATTTCTCAGTTAAAAATTGCCTCATTTTCCCGGCGGCATGATCTCCCAGTCTGTCGCTGATTTTAGTTAAGATAAGACTAATAAAGCTGGCAGCAAAAGCTGTCGCAATTAAAATAGCCAAATTTGTAATATCTCCGGATTTATGTTGTAAATTTGAAACTATGTTATCAACGATAAATTTAGAAAGGACCGGAGTAATTAAATCTAGAGCTGAAGTTACCAGTATTAAAACAGCCAATATTAAAAATATGCGATGTAAGGGTTTTGAAAGCTTGATGATTTGTATAATGTTTTTCATGGTAATAAAGTAAACAACTTAATTTTCGGTGGCTTCAAGTGCAGATTTAGTTAAAAGACCCTCCTGCGCGCCGATTTTTTGAATAACACTGAATGCATCCAGTGTTCCCCAGCGCATTGCTTCATCAACTGACTTGCCATTTAGTACTGCTGCTAAGAATCCGGCAGTGTAGGCGTCTCCAGCACCAGTTTTTTCTACTACATTAGTTTGGTTAACGCCCAATTCATAAAATTCATTATTTTCATCTTGAACAAAAGATCCATTATCGCTATCGGTAATAACAACATTTTTAACTCCTAAGTTTTTTAGTCCATAAAGCAGTTTCTTTATTTGATTATCATTTCGTGCTGTTATCTCCAATTCCTTTCCATAAATAATTTCTTCGGCTTCTTGTTTATTTACAAATAAATAATCGGCTTGTTCTAATATATCCATAAATACTTTCCCCCTTTTTTCCAGTTGAATCGTACCGGGATTAAACGCCAACTTAACGTTATTTGTTTTTTTAAATTCTAAAACTTTTTGGTAAGTTGGTTCCCAAACATTACCAAGGCTAGTTAAGTAAATACATTGTGTTTGTAAATTTGTAAAGTCGAAATTATGTTCCCTTTGAACATGCTCAGTAAAAAGAGTACGGTCGTCTTTATAATTCAATCCAATTGAAATAGAGGTTTCCTTATCGGTTTGGGAAAGAAAATCAATATTAATATTTTCTTTTTTTAATTCCTCAATAATCTTTCTGGAAAATTCATCTTTGCCAATTTCAGCGCATAATCCAACGTTTAATCCAAGTCTGGCAACTCCAACGGCAGTATTGGTTGCATTGCCGCCGATTCCTAAAATATACCTGTCGATATAGATTTTTTCACCATAGCTTAAAAATAGTTTATTTTTTTCTTTGTCCAGTCCAAAGTGGGGATTATCATCGGGAACTTTTAAGAAGATATCAATCTTAGAATCACCAATGCATAAAATATCTAACATAACTATATTATGCATTAAAAACCGTTCTGCTTTCAATAACATTTAAATTTGCTATAATCTGCTTATGGAAAGCGGTACGGTTAATGTTACTGAGGGGCAGAGGGGTTTTGGATTAGTAACGAGGCAAATAGAAGTTCCACTTGGAACAGCATATTATAAATCTCTTGACGATATTCGTTGTAAGGATCGTCCACAAGCTAAAGGATGGGAGAAAGTAGAGCTTGCAAGAGATGGAGTGGTTTTGCCTGTTGCTGCTTCCTCGCTTGATGAACATGGAAAAGTTGTTCCTACGAAGTTGATAGGCATACACGAAGAGGAAAGGGAGTATATTGAAGTCGTTGTTGGGGATAAAAGAACAGAGTTTGGAGATGAAGTCCCTGATACAAGGATAATTCCTTATAATCCGCCAGAGGCGTTAAGGAAGACCAATAGAAATTCAGGAAAAAGACGACTAAGTTATACTTAAAAAATTATTTTCTTTCTTCTAATAATTTTAAGATTTTGGTCTGTTGCCCATTAATTTTATGTATCTCCGAAACTATGGTATGAATGGCTATAAGTGTCTCGTGATCACTTAAGGCTCTTGCATCACTAGCTTGTGCTTGCACATTTTGGCCAACGATGATTATCGGCAACAACACTAACTGTAAAAATGCCTGAGAAATCCATGCCACAATAATGATTGGATCATGAGACATAATAGCTGCAGGAAGCGCTACCAAAGAAATCATGGCAAATACATATGCACACCACATGGAGCCGACAGATTTTGTAACTACTACTGCAATGCGGGTATTAAAGCGACCAAATGGATTGTCTCCATGAACTTGTTTGTGTACATCCCGAGTTAAGATCAGTTTTGGTTTGTGTGATTTTGCTTTGCTTACTTGCGTTTCATTTTCCATAACCTAAGTTTAGCATATTAGTAACAATATTCAATCAGAATATTTTCTAAGTAAATTTTCAGCCAATTAGATGTATACTTTAATCATGAAGATTTTAGGAGTTGGCGGAACTTTAAGAAAAGGTTCTTACAGTAGAGGGCTACTATTAGAAGCGCAAAAATTAGCCCCAATGGGCGTTGTAATTGAACTTACAGAATTTGGAGATTTTCCTCTATATAATCCAGATATAGAAATGCCAGCTGTTGTTAAGGAATTTAAAAATAAAGTCAAAGCAACTGACGCAATTTTATTTTCAACGGCAGAATACAATTATTCTATTCCAGGAAGTTTAAAAAATGCACTTGATTGGGCATCAAGACCATATGGTGATAACTCTTTTGAAGAAAAACCAGCGGCAATCATGAGCGAGTCAATTGGTAATATTTCTGGGTCAAGAGCAGTCTATCATCTAAAACAAATAATGGCCTATTTAAATGTACATGTCTTGAATAAGCCTGAGCTGATGGTTCCCAATGCTGGTGAAAAATTTGATGAACAAGGAAATTTAATAGATGAGCATACGAAAGAAAAAATAGAAGAATTATTGCAAGCACTAGTCGCTTGGACAGCCAGACTTAATAAATGAAAATCTTTAAATATTTAATAAAATTATTACCGCAAAATATCGCATTTGCACATTGTGATATTCCTTGTGGAATTTATGATCCTTATGTAATCCAGCGCGCAGCACATACCATCCTTAGAATGACACAGCTTCTTACGGAGCTTAAAGTTGAAGATCAAAAAAAAGCAGCTCATGATATTTCCAGAATGACACACGTTAAAGAAGAGCACGTAGATTTATTGGAAGAAGAGTTAGAAACTTTAAGAAATGATTATTTTAAAGATGAGCATTTTATAAAGTATTCAGGCTTAAATAATTTGTTTATTAAAACTCTTAAAGCTTCGTCTAAAGCAAGACAAGAAATAAATCTGGAAGCAACTAATGAAATTCTTTCCGATGTCCAGGAAATTGCCGAAATATTTTTTAAGACTAAAAACGTTGAATCAATTAGAGTAAAGTCAGTTTATCCAACCGGTGGAGAAATAGTCCTGCATAAATAATGCATCTTCTCACAAAATTTAAAATAATTGGCCACAGCATGCAACCACAAATCAAAAATGGAAAATCAGTTTTAGTTTCCGGTATTAGTTATTGGTTTAAAAAACCTAAGATTGGTGATATAGTTGCAGTTAGAAAAGAAGGAAAAGTTTTTATTAAAAGAATTACAAAGATTAAAGAAAAGGAATATTTTTTAGAAGGAGATAATAAACAGGATAGTTTAGACAGTAGGGAATTTGGGTTTATTTTAAGAAAAAATATTATTGGAAAAGTAATTTATAAATTCTAATGTTATTAGATCTTATTATTTTATTAATCATCGTATTTCTGCTGTTGTTGTTATCAATGGTCTGGCCGCCGGACAGTCCTTGGGCGCCGTGGTGGAGAACATCTCATAAAACTGCTCGGGCAATTTGTAAATTAGCAAAAATAAAAAAAGGTGATTTAATTTACGATTTAGGATCTGGTGACGGGACGGCCTTGATTACAGCTGCAAAAGAGTTTGGTGCAAATGGCGTTGGCATTGAAATAGATCCATTAAGATATTGGATCTCGAAAATACGCATTCAAAAAAACGGTTTAGCTAAAAGAATAAAAGTGATTAGAAAAGACTTTTTTAAGCAAAATATTAAAGAAGCAGATGTTATTTTTGTTTATCTTGTTCCGAAAGCATTAGAGAAGCTGTTGCCGAAATTTAAAAAAGAGTTAAAAAATGGCACAAGAATTATAAGTTTTGTTTATGAATTAAAATTACCATTAAAAGCAGAGGATAAAAAGAATCGAATAAGACTTTATACTATTTAAATCTTAAAATAGTCCAACGAAGTTTATCTAATATTTGATAAGCGATATACATTTTTCGATTAATTACTAAATCGAAACTGCCTATGAATTCAGTTAATTTTCCGCCATATCCTTCTTTAAAGCGATGAAATCCATACCATGGATCTTTAGTGTTTGGGTTTGGTCCCATTGCTCCCCACATGTCAAATTGCTTTAATCCTAATTTTTTTCCAAATTTAATTACTTCCCACATCATTAAATTTGAAGCCATCACTTCGCGGTAATTATTACTTGATGCTCCATAGGGATAATAAAGCGTATCTCCTAAAACAAAAACAATCCAAGCAACTAAAATTTGGTTATTATAGATGGCTGTAAATAAATGGGCGGTTAATCCTTCGGGATTTTGAGTTTTTAAGCTCTCCCACATTAAGCGGTGATAATTTTCGCTGTGAGCATAAAATTTTTGTCTCGCCGTTGTTTCTTTGGTTAATTTTAAATAGGCTTCAAACGACTTATTTGAATTATCTTCGGTAATTTTTACTCCCTTTTTTTCTGCAACTCGAATGTTATATCGAGTCTTAGGATGCATGTTTTTAAGCAATTCTTCTTCGGATTTAGTTAAGTCTAAGATGAAAGTGTATTTAGTAAGTAGTGGATGGGCTGCGGATATAAGACCTAAATTCTTAATTTTTGCTTTTGAATCTTTAGTATCTATTGCATTTGGTTCAAATTGAATTAGAATACAATTTTCACTTTTTCCAATTTGCTTTAATTCATGGATTATTTCTTTAGTTGGTAATGGGCCTCTCGGTAAGTAGCCAATTGTATATTTAGTATGGGGAATTGGGTGAATAGTTAATTGTAAATCATTAATCCTGACCACTTTTACACCGGTTTTTTCTCTGAACTTTCCCCATTCAATTGATTGTAAAGGATGAATGTTTTTCATAAATAATCCGGTACATCATCTTCCATGGTATTTAAATTTCGCTCCAATGCTTGTTCCGGTAGTTCAAGTATAAACCTTGAGACAATATTTGTCGTCTTCTGTCCAAAAATAAGTCTCCTCCTTGCATAAGTTAAAAATAATTTTTCTCTAGCTCTTGTCATGCCAACATAGCAAAGTCTTCTTTCTTCTTCTAATTCATTTTTGTCCATCATGCTTCTTGAATGCGGAAACAAACCCTCTTCCATCCCAACCATAAAAATTACCTTAAATTCTAAGCCTTTCGCTGCATGAAGAGTCATCAAATTAATAGCATTTTTCTTACCTTTTTCATCTCTAATGTGATCCGGCATGTTCTCCTGTTCTACTAATGAAACATTTTCCAAAAATTGATTAATTTCAGGAAATGTCACTGCAACCGAGCGAAGTTCTTTGATATTTTCTAATCTTTGTTGATCTTCTTCATCTTTTTCATCATAGAGGGTTAGATAGTCTGTGGCTTTAATAACGTTATCTAGAAGTTCCAGTGTGGGTAAATCCTGAGTAAAATTTTGTTGAAATTCTAAAAATTTTGTAAATCTGCCCTTACCCATTTTCTCAATTCTTTTTAAAGATATTTTATCTTTGGGATTTGTTAAAACCTTAAGATAAGCCAGAGCGTCTTTGATTTCTTTGCGTTCATAAAATTTTGTTCCGCCAATTAAAACATAAGGAATACTATTGTGGATAAATATTTCTTCAATCGATCTAGATTGAGCGTTGGTTCTGTATAAAACACAAAAATCGTAATTTTTCAAATCGGAGTTTTCGTATTTTAATTTTAAGATTTGATCAACAATAAATTCACCTTCTTTTTGTTCGTTTAATAATTCCCGTACGATTATTTCTTCTCCTGTTTCATTTTCGGTCCAAAGTTTTAAGACCGGATGACCATTATTTTTAGAGATTACCGATGAAGCAGCATCTAGAATTTTTTGCGTTGAACGATAATTTTGTGAAAGTGAAAAGCTTTTTACATCTTTAAAATCATCTTTAAATTTTGCTAGATTTAAAAAGTCAGCTCCTCTGAAGCTATAAATACTTTGCGAGAAGTCTCCGACAACGCAAATATTATTCCATCTTTGTGAAAGCATTTTGGTTAATAAATATTGAGCATGATTAGTATCTTGATATTCATCAACCAACACATACATGAATCTATTTTGGTATTTTTTTAAAGTTTCCGGATCTTTTCGAAAAAGCTCAACTGTTTTTAAAATTAAATCATCAAAATCTAGTGCGCCATATTCTTTTAGAGTTTTTTGATAAACCATATAGACTTTTGCGGCTACTTCTTGAAAATGTCCCCTGGCCATTTGGGGATACTCGCTTTCGCTGATTAATTCATTTTTTGCTCCCGAAATTGTATTAAGTACAGAAGATGGTTTATATTCTTTGGCCGAAATTCCCAAGATTTCAAAAGCCTGTTTAATAGCATCTTTTTGGTCTTGGCTGTCATAGATTAAAAAGTTTTTAGGAATGCCGATTTTTTCTCCGTCAATTCTTAAAATCTTAGCACAAAGTGAATGGAAGGTTGAAATTAAAACGGAGTGTTCTATGCCTAAAAGCTTTGTTATTCTTATTTTCATTTCCCCTGCCGCTTTATTTGTAAAAGTAGTTAAGAGAATATTTTGGTCAGAAACCCCTTTTTCTATTAAATAAGCAGCTCTATAGGTAAGTACTCTTGTTTTTCCAGATCCTGCTCCTGCTAATATAATACATGGACCCTCAGTTGATACCACTGCTTCTCTCTGCTCCTTATTCAATATTGATAGATCAATTGCCATAATTTAATCCTTCAATAAATTTTCTATATTTTCTTCCCATATTCAGCTGCTTGAGAAAGTCGATATTCATACGTATAATAATAACACATGAGTAAATGTTTGATTGTGGCAAATCTCAAGTCCTACAAGAACGAAAATGAGGCTAAAAATTGGTTAGAAGGTTTTAAAAAAATTACAGAATTAAAACTCGATTTAACCCAAAAAGAAATTATTATTTGCCCTAGTTTTACTCAGCTTTTCAGCTTCTTCTCATTTTTTTCTACTAATAATATAAAGGTTAAGCTAGGCGGACAAAATGTTTCACCCTTTGATGAAGGGGCTTATACGGGCGAGGTGAATGCAAAGCAAATTAAGGATTTTGCAGAGTATGTTCTAATCGGTCATTCGGAAAGAAGACAAAATTTTAATGAAAGTGAAGATATGTTAAATAAAAAAGTTTCAATAGCTATTCAGTATGGACTTAATCCAATATTCTTAATTCAGAACCAAGATGATTTAGTTCCTCAAGGCGTACAAGTCATGGCTTATGAGCCGGTTGCAGCTATTGGAACCGGTACTGCCGATACTCCTGAGAATGCGGATGCAGTTGCTGCCATGATTAAGACCAAAAATAATACTCTGGTGCTTTATGGTGGAAGTGTGACGTCGGAAAACGTTAAAAGTTTTACTGCCAAAACAAATATTGACGGTGTAATCGTGGGAGGAGCAAGTCTTGAAGCAGAGGAGTTTATTAAAATCATTCAAAATGCGTAGAAAAAGACCTTTAATTTTATTAGCTATTATCGTGGTTATCTTGGCAATATTTGTGGTAAAAACCGCCAGTTTCTATCCATTTATTTTTCAGCTAATTTTTAATAGAGGAGTAAATCTTAAGCAAACAACCGATAATAGAATTAATATCTTACTGCTTGGGATCGGTGGTGGAAGTCATGACGGTCCTAATCTTACCGACACTATTATTCTCGCCAGCTTAGATCCTAAAAATAATAAAGTAACTTTAACTTCGATTCCTCGAGACTTGTGGGTTCCGGATTTAACAATGAATGTCAAAAAAATTAACGGAGCTTATGCGTATGGAGAGGCGATTAAAAAAGGAGGAGGTTTATCTTTAGCCGAAGCTGCCGTAGCAAAAATAACAGGACAGCCAGTTGATTATGGCGTTAGAATTGATTTTTCCGGCTTTGTTAAAGCTGTTGATATAATTGGAGGATTAGATATTAATGTTGATAATACTTTTGACGATTATCAATATCCAATTGATGGAAAAGAGGCAGATACATGCGGTCATGCAGCAGAAGAAATGCAAGCTTTAGTTAGTACTCCCGAAGACCAACTTCCACAAGTGTTTCCCTGCAGATATCTACACCTTCACTTTAATAAGGGTTTAAATCATATGAATGGCATTACTGCGCTCGAATTTGTGCGATCAAGACATGCATCCGAAGCAATTGAAGCAAGTGATTTTGCCAGAAGTAAAAGACAGGAAAAAGTATTATCTGCTTTTAAGAGTAAGGTGTTATCAGCACAAACCCTAATAAACCCAGGGAAATTAATTAGTCTTTATACTACTTTGCAAGGTAGTATTGATACCGATATTCAACAGAATGATTTTGATGATTTTATTAGATTAGCTGAGAAAATGAAAAATGCTAAAATTCAAAGCGCTGTTATAGATACCGGTGATGATTTAGTACAAAGGGCAGGATTGTTAATTGTTCCTCCGATAATCAGTGATTATGATTATGCTTGGACATTAATTCCAAGAACCGGAAATGGAAATTTTTCGGAAATTCAAAAATATATAAGTTGTGAAATTACTAAAGGTAATTGTGTAGTTTCTCCTTTGCCGATAGCCGCTTCTAAAAATTAATTTTATAAAGTCTTGTCCTGCCGCTTTCAAAAATAACTTTTCCAATTTTTTTAAATTTATTCTCGTTGAGATTCGGATATTTTTGTCTTTCTAGTTCGCCAATATAGATATAAGAAACTTTATATAGCGTAATTAACTGTTTAGCTAAGAGAGCATCGTTTGTTTCGTAAATTGTTTTTACATCGTTAATTCTCTGAGCAACAATATCGTAGTTATTTCTCCAAAACCATTCATGAACAGTCCAGCCTATTATAGTAGGAAGGCCTGTGTTTATAGAAATCCTTTCGTAATCTGTATAGGAATCTCCTTGTGCTTCGAGTAGATTAGGTTGACCACTTATGTTTTTATTAATCCAAGCAATTGCTTTACTGTCATTTGGATAAAGGCTTTCTAAATATTTAGTCCCGTTTAATCCGGAATATGTTTTTAAATGATTATAATAAGAGTTAATTGCAAAAAGTGGATAGATAGATATGAATAGGAATAGAAGTAATGCAAAAAATAAATAAATTAAGATAAAAAGTTTTTTTAGTACGCTTTTTTTTATGAATGATTTAATTTCTCCAAATAATCTTATTACAATATAACCTGAAGACAAAGAAAGAAGAATAAAGACCTGATAGGCAATTTTAAACATTGTGTTGGCCCTCGGATAAGTTGTAAAGATGTCTTTAAAGTAAACTAATTCGGGTATTAATATAAAAAGGCTTGCACAGAGTATAAGAATAAGAACGAAATTATCACTTAAGTTAAATTCTTTGTATCTGCTTTTAATCTTACTTAGAATAAAAATTAAAAATGATATTACCCAAAAATAGAAAAATCCATACAGAATTACTAACTCCCAAATAGAGGAGTATTGACATTGATTTTCAAAAATTAGAGGTCCAATAGTTTTCCCAACTAGAAATTGCGGGGGACATAAGATGCCAAGGCCGGAAACAGGCGGCTTATAAAATAAGTTAAAAGGTAGAGTAAAAAGAAAAAGTAAAATTCCCATAACTATCACCGGTTTTATGAAGCTTTTTAAATCGCGTTTTTTAAAAGAAATAATTCCAATCAAGACAAGTGTAAACAGAAGGTAAAGAAGTCCATCCCAAGCATTAGTCATATACATAATTGCCATTAAAAGACTTACCATAACTAAATAAAGTAAAGATTTATTTAATGGGAAAATTGTAAAAGATATTTCTTTTGTCTTTAATTCCAAAAAGAAACAAAATATAATTCCTATGGCAAGAAGTGTAAATGGAGTATCTAAAAGATGTCCATGTAAATCCGAAAGAGTTAGGGCATATGAAGGAAATTCATGAATGGTGTGGTAGATAAATCTGGTTGCGCTTGGGTACCAATATGAATTTGGAAAAGTTTGTGGGGAAAATGCCAGTTGCCAAAACGGTATTGGATTGTCTCCTTTGTAGGAAGCAAAAAATGAATAGATTGTTTGTAAATTTCCTGAAAAGGTTACTAAAAAGGCTGATAATAAAGAGCCCAATAATGCTTTTTTAATACTAATTTTTTTTATTTGCCAAAGCAGGTTTAACGCAATTGAGAAAGATTGAGTAAAAACAAAAGAAAAGATACTGGCTAGCATTAAATTATATGTTATGGAAGAATTTATTCCGGAAATTTTGGTTAGAATAGCCGTAACTAAGTGGCCAAAATAATAGTAATTAATAGTAGAGTTGGCAAGCCACATGTCTTTTGGCGGAAAATATGTGCTTCTTAAAATTGAATTTATAAACCCAAAATCCATGAATTTTTCAATATTATGAATATCCGGTTGATGAGCTCTGATAAATGACCAGAATATTAATATGGCTAAGAATAAAAGTTCTTCGAAAATGAATAACTTCCATTTATTCTTAAAAGTGCTAAGGATAGTTTTAACAGCGAAGCTATTGTTAAATTTTCCCAGAAGTATAAACAAAACTAAAAACAAAAATATTATCGAAATGGAATTAAATTGCGAGAAGGGAATAATTCTAAGTGTTCCCAGTAGGAATATGGTATATGAAATAAGAGTAATTCCCATTATTTTAGAAAAAATATATCCTCGGTCGTAAAATTTGGAAAATAGAATTGAGTTGAGGGGTAAAAATATAGCACCGATTATAAATAGCATTATCCACCAGTGAAAAATAGTTATTAAGTCTGAGAAAATCATATTTTTATTATTAACATAAGCTGCTGCCTATTAACAAGGTTTAAATTTTATATAGTGTATATTGTCCGGAATAATAAATTATTGGAAAGTTTCTGTCAAAAGTTTGCTTGTCTGCTTTGAAGTCTGTAATTGTTTGGTTATCAAGTAAAACATAATGAATATTAAATTCTTTTATAAGGGGATTATTTATTGATGGGTGTTTATAAAAATTTTCTATTTTAACTTCTCTTTCGGAATAATTTATTCCTCTACTCCAAAGCCAGCCCTGATATCCAACTAATACCGGTCTTCCGGCTAGAGCATCGACGGGATTTCTGTGATCAGTTCCTGTAAGTATTAATTCATTTTGGGGAACAGTTTGTCTTATATGCTTTGCCATCAGTTGGGCGTCTGTAGCAAAAATTATCGGAAGAGTAGTTTTTGTCATGGCAAGTCTTGGAATCATATCAACTATTCCTGAAAATAAAGCAAGGGTGATAAAACAGACTGCAATTATAATGCCGGTAATTTTTTTATGTTCAAATATGTTTTTAATAACAAATAAGATTAGAGGGATTGCAAAAAATTGAAAATAGACAAGCAATTTGTTGTTATCAAAATCCCATGGTTGAAATTTAATCAACTGAACAACTAGAAATAACATTAGGCCCGAAAGAGCGAAGGAGAATACCATCAGCGAATTATTTTTCGTCAGCAGATTTTTTTTGTAAATAATCTTAGCAAAGCATACAAGAAAGGCAGGTAAAATAATCCCAAAATTAATTAATAGGAATTGAATGAATGAAAAACTAAAGATAGTAGGAAGCCCATTAATGGGATAGGTTATTGATCCGATTGTTGGCGGGACCATCCAACCAAGTCTTGGTACAATAAAGCCTGCGGTTTGAGTTAAGGCGCTATTTGCAGTTGTTAGGTAAATTAGTTGCGGAATGGCAATAACTATACCAATACACATGGCTATCAGTAAATATTTTAGGTGAGTAAAATCCCTTTTTATTAATGAAACAAACATAAAGGAAAAAATAATAATAGTTGCAGCGATAAAGCTATGTGTGTGCATTAAAGGAAGAAGTCCAAAACTTATTCCGGCCAAAATAGAGATAAGCTTTAATTTAATTTTTTTAAGCATCAGAATTAATAGTAATAAAAATACTAAGAAGCCAAAAAATCCCATAAAAAATGCTCGCTGATGCAGAAAAACCAAGCTAAGTGGAGTGCCAAAATCGATATTTTGGATTGGATATTTTGAATCAAATTTAACAACGGTAGTAATGTTATTCTGGATTAAGTAGTTTATGAATTGCATAGGATTTAATTTATCGGTAAAAGCTTTTTGAAGATATGTAAGTGCTCCAAAACCTGATCCTAGATAGAATAATAATAAAGAAATATATGCAAGCAAGTTGTTTTTTAGAAATTTTTTATAAATCCAGAAAACAAGAATAATATTGCCTGCAGCAAAAATAAAAGACGGAAATAAGACAGAAAAGGAAAAACTTCCGGTTATTCGAAGTAGGATTCCACTTATAAAATTAATTAAAAAGGGGTAATCAATTTTTTGTCCAAGATAGATTGGTTCGCCGAGATTAATTGGATTTTGAAATGCAAATTTAGTAATTTGCGTCAGGTGTAATGGTATGTCGCCATAGCCGGTGATGGTGCTTCTGATATTTCCGAAATCATCAACGAGGAAGGTTTGAGAAATTAAATATAAGTGGAAGAGTATAAAGATGAATAATAAAGTGGCGCTTAGAATTTTTTCTTTGTTTAGGTGATTTTTAAAGAAAAGAATCATAGTGCTAATAGGAAGAGGAGGCCCCCGGCAATAGAAATAACAGTCCCTATAATTCCAAGAGTAACTATCGAAGGATTTCCTGTTGGGGGCAATACTGTTGTAGGGCTAACCGAAATTCCGCCTTTTGTTTGTATTGGCGCTGGAGAAGAAGACATTGTTGGCGTTGCAGTCGCTGTTTTAAATGGCGAGATAGTAGGAGTAGCAATTGGCGCTGCTGTTGGGGATGCTGTTGGCGCTGCTGTTGGAGATGGGGATGGTGCTATGGTTATGCTTGGTTTTGGGGTTATAGTCGGTGTGACAGAAATAGCAGGATAAGTTTGTTCTCCTGCCGCATACACCACGAATGATTGAGTAATAGTTTGTAAAATTCCGGAAGAGTTTTTGGTTGTAATAGCTATTGTATGATCACCAGCAGCTAGAGGAGTCGTCGGTCGATAGTTCCAATTGCCATTAGTGTCGGTAGTGACAGTTGTTTTTATCGGAACGTCTGAATGAATAGTGATTTGAACATTTTGATCAGGTAATCCTGTTCCTTTAAATAAGGGTTGTTGGTCGGTAAAGGTTTGGTTGTTCTTAGGCGTGAGAATAGTAGGAGAAGTTTGTGCCGAAGAAGTGCTTTCGAATGATGGAAAACTGGCTAAATTTATTGGAATAGTCGTCGGCATTTCTCCAGTCCTGAAATCGTAATTTTTAGAAAGAGTAATTGCAGGAATCGGATGAATCTGACTAAGTAAAAGTGATGCATTAGAGGAAAGAGAATTAGCCGTTGCAAGAATTTTTATGTTGGTATCTTTGGAGAAAACGAAGTAGGCCGAATTATCGGTTGTGCGTAGTGAATTAAGGGGTAAAATATAACTTCCGTCAGATTTAACTAAAGTTGAAATTACCTGAGCGCCGTCCATTGTGACATAAATTAAGGCTTCGCTTGGAGCTGTTCCGTCAGGAAGAATAGTTTTGCCGGTGATTGGCTCTTGGCTTGAAGGGTTTGTTAGGGTTGGTCCTGTTGTAACTGTAAAAGGTTGATCACTGTTTAAATAATTTTCTTGACCGCTGGTAATTGTAAAGAAATATTGTGTTTGCGCAGATAATCGTTGGATTGTAATGTTATGGATGCTGTGGTTAGACAAAGTACCTGCTTGTTGATCTCTATCGTCTAATGCTGATTGTCCAAGCGCTTTGTCTTTTCCGTAGTTTAAGGATCCGGGTACTTGCCCATCAGTAGTATAAGAAACCGTAAAGGAAGTGTCGTTGACGTTGGTTATGCGTACATTTTTGGGTTGATCCGAAGCGCTGGCATTTGATTTAAAGAGGGTTCCCTGATTAGCTAAGAATGTTGTTATGCCTACCCCAATAGTAATGATAATAATTCCAAAGATTGTAGGTATTTTTTTATTCCAAAAATTCTCTTTCATCGCAGCAGGATCCCTTCTGATGTTGCTTGAGTAGCACTTGTGGAGCTGTTAATAGCATTAATAATAGCTGGAATAGGAATTGTCGCTGATTGTGAAGCAGGAACAATTGTTGGCGTGTTTGATTCATAGATCGGAATAATAGTTTCTCTGGTTTTTAAATCGGAGATAGTATTTATATCGAAATCTGGAGTTATAGGTGTAATTTGAACGCTTAGAGGCTGAGAAATAGTTGAGGTCACAATATTATGATAGATACTAAAACCAATCCACATAAAGACGAATAAAGACAATGGTATAAGAATTAATAAGATATCATTTTTTTTCATTTATTGTTTAAAATAAACTGTGCCTTGAAAATTTAACATTAAAGCGTTGCTTTGTGTAGATATGGTTATATCTTTGATTGCAACGATTCTTTGGAAATGTGAAATTGTATCTAAAAACTTTACCATATTTTGATAAGTACCATTAGCTGTAATTGTAAAATTAAAAGAAGAGTTATTGGGAGTTTGATTTGAAAGTTTTACTTCAGCTGTTTGTAGGCTAGTAATAGTTAAAGATGAGTTTTTAGCAATAGCTTGCACCTCAGCTATAAAAATAGGGACCATGGTTGTTTTAGGTATTGCATCGTAAACGATTGATAAATCAGGCTGTAGACTGCTATATTTTTCTTGTAAGACTGCAAGATTATTAATTTTTTGTTGTAATTTTTGTTGAACAAAATTATTATCGTCAATTTGTTTTTGCAGGTTGGCGATAGTTGAAAATGTTGGGTTTATTGCAAATAAGCCAAGTATAATTGTCGTTACTAGGGTTAAAACAATAGTAATATATTTTTGAGCCTTTTCTTTTTTAAGATCCGGGATTAGCTCTAAATATTTTTCGTATTGTTCTTTTTTTATTCCTTTAATTTGAAATTGCATTTATCCCTCCCTGCTTCTTAAAGATCATCGAAATACCAACAGTAATGGTTGAACTAGATATATCATTTTGAATTTTGTCTAGGCTGACGCTGCTAATAGAAGGGTAAGCTTTTAGTTTGTCTATAAAATTGCTAAGAACAGTAACTGAATTTACATTTGCTTCAAGTTGCGCTTTATCATAGGATGAATCGAACATTTTAAAAGTAAGTCCGCTTGGTGCAAGAGCAACAATGTCTTTAAAAGTTTTTAAGTTATTTACAGAGTCCTTAGAAACAGTTGAAATTAGCGTTAATCTGTCTTGTAAATTTCTATAGTTAGCCTCGCTATTTTTTTGGTATACAACGATTGCTTGTTCTTGGTTTATTTTTGTTCTTAAGTCTTGAAGTTGATTATCAAGCGAAAACCGATATAAGAAAGCACCAAGAGCAACAAGTTCAACCACAATAATTAATATTCTTCCAATCGTTAATGCCCAAGCAACAATTAAATCTAGAGTTTTGTTTTTGTTTCCTAATAAATTAATAGAGGCAGAAAATTTCACCATACTAACTTTAGTCTATTGGTTTTTGAGGCTTTTGTCAAAGAAGAAAAGAGTTATTTTTTGGCTTTTATGGTTTTCTTTTTTGTGATCTTTTTCACTGTCTTTTTTACGGCTGCTTTTGGAGCAACATTGGCTTTTGCTGATGGCTTGGTAAGCTTGCTTAATCTGGATTTAATTCTGGCGGCTTTATTTTTATGCATCAAGCCTTTTTTAACTGCTTTATCAACACTGGAAACTGCTTTTTTTACTTTTTCGGCTGTTTTGGCCTTGGTTGCGTCTTTGACGGCATCTTTAAAGGCTTGTCTTAGGAAGTTATTTCTTGCTTGTCTTTTTTTGTCTTGTTTTAGTTTCTTTTTGGCTGATTTTATTACTGGCATGTCGGTATTTTAGCATGCTATACTGTAAAAAACAATATTATATGCCTAAAGATCTTTTTAAAAGGGGTTTTAGCCTTCTTTTTAAACGTCAAAACAATATTTTATCGGCAGCGTTTGTCATAATGGCAACGATTATTTTTTCGCAGGTTTTAGGTCTTATCCGGCAAAGACTGTTAGTCTCTATTTTTGGAGCTTCCAATACTTTAGGAATATATTTAGCTTCCACCAGGCTTCCGGATTTCTTATTCCAAATTTTAATTGCAGGGGCGCTTTCATCGGCTTTCATTCCGGTTTTCTCAGAGTATATAGTTAAAGGAAAAGAAAAAGAGGGACATAAGGTTGCTTCAACTTTGCTTTTTCTAAGCTTGGCAGTTTTCGCCTTTTTCTCTGTAATTCTTTTTATTTTTGCTAAAGAATTCTCCACTTTAATGGCGCCCGGATTTTCAAGCCAACAATTAGATTTGCTAACTAATCTTACTAGAATTGTAATTTTTGGAGAAATGTTGTTTATTGTTGGAAGTTTTCTTTCGGCAATTTTGCAATCTTATAATCATTTTTTTATTCCGGGGTTTGCGGCCGCTTTGTATAATCTTGGGATAATTATTGGCATAGTGCTGTTGTCTCCACTTCTGGGAATTTACGCAGCTGCTTATGGGGTAATTATTGGTGCTTTAATTTTCGTTTTAGTTCAAATCCCTTTATCTAAAAAGATGGGCTTTTCATTTAAACCACATCTTTCTTTAGAATCAATTAAATCTTCCGGTGTATTAACGGTTCTAAAGCTTATTTGGCCTCGAACAATTTCCATCGCAGTATTTCAGATAGGAACAATTATTACCGTAACCTTAGTTTCTTTTTTGCAAGACCCCGGTAGAAATTATGTAATTTTTGATTACGCTCAAACCCTTGCTTTTGCGCCGGTTGCGCTTTTCGGACAAGCAATTGCGCAAGCTGCTTTCCCAATTCTTTCCAAGGAAAGAGAAAGGCTCGAAGATTTTAAAGTAACTTTTATAACCAGTTTTAATCAAATGCTTTATTTAGTCTTACCGGTTTCTGTTTTACTTCTTGTTTTAAGAATTCCGATAGTAAGGTTAATTTTTGGAGCTGGACAATTTGACTGGGCGGCTACTGTTTTAACCGGTAGAACATTGGCATTTTTTAGTATTTCAATTTTTGCTCAAGCTTTAGTTTATCTGGTAGCAAGAGGCTTTTATGCATTACACGATACTAAGACACCTTTAATTATTGGCGCAGTAACAACAATACTAATGGTTTTAATGGGAGCTAGTTCAATTTTCTTTTATCACGCGGGAATAGAAAGTGTTGCCATTGCTTATTCAATTGCTTCAATATTAAATTTCTTAATTTTGTTTATATTTCTTAATAGAAAAATCGGCGGATTTGAGAAGATGCCACTTGCAAAGACAGTTTCGAAAATCTTCCTGGCTACATTTTTGACTGCAATTGCTCTGTATGTTCCGATAAAACTTTTAGATCAATTAGTTTTTGATACAACCAAAACAATTAATTTAATTTTGCTAACCGGAATTTCTTCTAGCATTGGACTTCTGTTATATCTTTTCTTAACTTGGCTATTTGATGTGAAAGAGGCAAGTATGTTTATAATGCTTTTTAGAAAGATTGGCGATTGGAGACAAATTCTTACCGGCAGCGAAGAGACGATTGACGCAACCAGATTTAATCCCTAAAATACTGTCACCACATTATGTCTTATAAAAATATTCGTAATTTTGCAATTATTGCCCATGTTGATCATGGAAAATCAACTTTAGCGGATCGCTTTTTGGAAATAACCAATACGATTCAGCCGGATAAATTAAAAGAACAATTCTTGGATCAAAATCCAATTTCAAGAGAGCGGGGAATTACCATTAAGCTCGCTCCGGTTAGAATGAAATATATGGTTGATGGCCAGGAATATATCTTAGACTTAATTGATACTCCCGGCCATATGGATTTTTCCTATGAAGTATCGAGAACTCTGGCAGCTTGTGAAGGTGCAATTCTTCTAGTTGATGCCACAAAAGGAATTCAGGCTCAAACGGTGGCGCATTTTAATGCTGCTAAGAAAGAAAACTTATTTCTTATCCCGGCAATTAATAAAATTGATCTTCCAACAGCTAATACGGAAGAAGTAACAAGAGATTTAATTGAGACTTTTGGATTTACTCAGGATGAAATTTATTATGTTTCAGCTAAAACCGGTGAAAATGCTAAACAGCTTTTAGATGCAGTAGTTAAAAAAATTCCGGCTCCTACAGTTTCGGAAAATGCACCACTTCGGGGACTAGTTTTTGATGCAGTTTTCGATGAGCATAGGGGAGTAGTTATTTTTACCAAGCTTTTTGATGGATCGGTCAAGAAAGGAGATAAATTAGAATTTATTCAAAACAAAACAAAAGTAGATGTTTCCGAAGTGGGATTTTTCTCTCCTTTTTTAGTTGCTAAGGAAGAATTAATGGCCGGAGAAATTGGATATATAGTTACCGGGTTAAAAGATATCCGTAAAACCAGAGTTGGGGATACAATTACTAATGAAAATATAAAAGGCGGCATACAAACTTCCGGCGTGCAGCCGCTTCCCGGATACCAAATACCAAAACCTATGGTCTTTTTTGGAGTTTATCCTCCAATATCCAGTGAATATGTTCACTTAAGAGAAGCATTAAATAAACTATCTTTAAACGATGGATCATTAACTATTTCAAATGAATATTCGGCTTTTCTTGGCAGTGGATTTAGAGTTGGGTTTTTGGGACTTTTACATGCAGAGATTGTTAAAGAAAGATTAACGAAGGAAGAAAAAGTTGAACCGATTTTAACCATGCCAAGAGTATTATATGAAGAAAGAGATGAAAAAATGTTTGAACCATATATGAATTTAACTGTTTTTGTTCCGGCAGGTTTTGTCGGGGCGGTGATGACTGTTGCGCAAAATAAAAAAGGCAGTCTTTTAGATATTAATTATCATAAAAACAATGCCATCATGCAGTATGAAATGCCTTACTCAATGTTTATTAGGGGACTTTCTCCTGATTTAAAAAGTGCGACACAGGGCTTTGCGAGTTTAGATTATGAAATTACAGGATATAAAGAGGCAAGCTTAATAAAGATGGATATTTTAATTAACGAGAGCCCGGTAGACGTTTTATCTGAATTAGTTTATAAGGATGAAATGGGTTATGTAGCTAGAGAAAAGGTGGATAAGTTAAAAGAGCATTTGCCAAAACAGCAATTTAAGCAAGTAATCCAAGCAGTAGTTGGAGCAAAAGTTTTAGCAAGAACAGAAATCTCTCCTTACAGAAAAGATGTTTTAGCAAAGATGTCCGGTGGTGATAGAACTAGAAAAGATAAGCTTTTGGAAGCGCAGAAAAAAGGAAAAGCAAGAATGATTAATGTTTCCAAAGTAGAAATTCCTCAAAAAGCGCTTCTGTCGATGTTAAGAAGTTAAAGGGCAAAAAGAAGTATAGCTCCGACTAGCGTTATTATTCCCCCAATAGACCCAATTTTTATAAGATCAGCAGGGCCTGTCGGTGGCAATGGGCTTGGCTGTGCAATCACTTCTTGAGTAACTGTGGGCATTACAGTTGGCGCAGCAGTGGTATCAGTAGTGGTTGTTATTGTAGCAGCAGCAGTAGCAGTACTATTAACAGTAATTGTGACAGTGCAGGCAGAACTGTTAACTACATTATTAGCATCTGTTAATATTGCTTTTGCCAAGAAGGTTCCGGCTGTTGCATAAGCATGAGATTGTAAAACGCTGACGGAATTTGTTCCAATTCCGCCTGAAGCGGTAATATCTTGAGACTGTCCATCACCAAAACTAAAAGTGATTTTGCTGATAGTAGAATTGCTGCTTGCTCCGACGACAGTTAGATTTGTGTTTAAAGGTACTGTACCGGATGTGGTATCGGCTGTAAGACTAGTGCAAGTTGGAGTAATAATTTGAGTGGCGGTTGGCGAAGCAATTACAGTCGGAGCAGGGCTTATAGATAAGGCGGCCGGATTGGCGCTAGCCAAAACATTTTCATTTAATTGATCAGTAGATCCTAAAGATAAAACTTGAGTATTAGTTCCAAAAGTAATTTGAGTAGGAGCAGTGCTAGCTGTAGGGAGCACTTTAAAAGTAATAGTTCCAATAGTGGTTGGTTGTTGAATAACCGCCTGGGCATTGCCGTTTGCCGAAAGAGTTACGGAAACTGAAGTTGTTCCATAGGTGACATTTTTTGTTAACGTAAGTAAATTAGGTGCGCCGCTAACAACGAAGCCATTCGTGGGATCTACTGATAATTTTGTATTATCATAATTAATTGTAAACTTAACAAAAGAAACAAGATTAGTGTTTGTTGGATCAACCTTTACGGTTAAGGGAACTGTATCTCCAACTTTAACATCTTGAGAAGCGGGTAGTATGCTGATTGTTGTGGCTGCTACAGCAGAACTTTTTGTTTTTGATTGTTGCTGTAATAAAAAGACAGTAACCGGGATCGCGATTAACAGTACTAAAATAAAGCCAATTAAGAGAACTTTCTTCATAGAAGACATATATAGGTAAATCGTATCTTACCTGAGGATAAGTGTCAAGTAAAACTGTTGACACAAAATTCTATTTAATGTATAAATAAGCAGTCACTTTTAAAGAGTGATATTTTTAAATTCATTAGTTATGGTAAAAAATATAATCCAACCACTTTTTGATAATGTTTTGATTAAACCGCTTGAGGCAGAATTAAAGACTGCTTCAGGGATTATACTTCCGGAAACAGCTCAACAAAAACCACAAACAGGTGAAGTTATTGCCGTTGGCCCCGGCAGAGTAACAATAAAAGGTGAAAAAGAACCAATGATGGTTAAGCCTGGACAAAAAGTAGTCTATAAAAAATGGGGGGGAAGCGATGTTAAATTAAACGGCGAAGAGTTAGTGCTAGTTGAACAAAAAGATATTCTGGCAATTGTTAAATAGTTATGGCAAAACAAATTAAATACGCAAAGGAGGCAAGAGCAGCTTTAAAAAGTGGAGTTGATCAATTGGCGAATGCGGTTGTTACAACGCTTGGTCCAAAAGGCAGAAATGTTGCTTTGGATAAAAAATGGGGAGCTCCGACAGTTGTTCATGACGGCGTTTCGGTTGCTAAAGAAATTGAATTAAAAGACCCGTTTGAGAATATGGGAGCACAGCTTATTAAAGAAGCAGCTTCTAAAACTTCTGATGTTGCCGGAGATGGAACTACTACTGCAACACTTCTAGCCCAATCAATTATTAATAAAGGTTTCGATAAAGTTAATACCGAAGTAAACCCAATGATTATGCGAATTGGTATGGAAAAAGGAGTAGCAGAAGTGGTTAAAAAAATTAAAGAAATGGCAGTGCCGGTTAAAGATGCCGATGTGGCAAAAGTTGCCACAATTTCAGCTCAAAGTGAAGAAATTGGAAATTTAATTGCACAAGCGCTTAATAAAGTTGGCAAAGATGGCGTGGTTACAGTAGAAGAGGGAAAAGGAGTTGAATTATATGTTGATTATAAAGAAGGGATGGAATTTGATAAAGGCTATGCTTCGGCATATTTGGTAACTAACCCAGAAAAAATGGAAGCCGAAGTTGAAAACCCCTATATTTTAATCACAGATAAAAAATTATCAAACTTACAAGAGTTTATTCCTTTCTTAGAAACCTTGGTAAAAGTTTCTAAAAATTTAGTCATTATTGCTGACGAGGTTGAGGGTGAAGTCTTAGCGCTTTTAGTTGTAAACAAATTAAAGGGAGTTTTAAATACTTTGGCAATTAAAGCACCGGGCTTTGGTGACAGACGTAAGGAAATGTTGGAAGATATTGCCATTTTAACCGGCGGGACAGTAATTTCTGAAGATACCGGTGGAAAATTTGATAGCGTTACAATTGAAGATTTAGGAAGAGCCGATAAAGTTTGGGCCGATAAAGAAACTACCAGAATTATTGGCGGCAAAGGAAATGTGGAAGCTTTGAAAGCCAGAATTAATCAAATTAAAATGGCAATGCAAGATTCTACCTCTGATTTTGATAAAGAAAAACTACATGAGCGATTGGCAAAGCTTGGTGGTGGAGTCGCAGTTATAAATGTTGGAGCAACTACTGAGATTGAAATGAAAGAGAAAAAAGAAAGAGTTATTGATGCAGTGGCGGCCACCAAAGCAGCACTAGAAGAAGGAATCGTACCAGGCGGTGGAGTAACGCTTTTAAGAACAAGGTTAGTACTAGATAAGTTAATCAAGACATTAAAAATAAAAGATGAAATTGTCGGCGTCAAAATTTTATCGGAAAGTTTGGTAGAGCCAATTAAAAGAATTGTTGAAAATGCAGGCGAAGACAGCGCCGCGGTTTTATTGAAAGTAGAGGGTTCAAAAGAGAACGACTTTGGGTTCAACGTTATGACCATGGAATATGGATCCATGATTAAAGATGGAATTATTGATCCGGCCAAAGTAACGCGCAGCGCTGTTCAAAATGCCGTTTCGGTTGCAATGATGGTCTTAACCACGGAAGCTTTAATTACCGATATTCCGGAAGAGAAAAAAGATACGCCGCAAATGGGCGGCATGGGCTACTAAATTCTTCATTGACTTTTTCCAATAGATGGATATAATACACTCTAATGTCATTTCGTTTAGAAGCAGTAGAAGGAATAGACTATTTTAGAGTTCCTGGTTGTCCAGATCAAACAGAGGTTGGTGTAATGCCAAAATTCTCTACTGGGAATGGTCAAACGTTAAAAGCAGTAGATTATCACTGCGAAATTATTAGGAGAGCTCCCCATTTAGATTTACAAGGGACAGCAGATGAATTTACTCTTGCTTGTTTAGAAGAATGTCCCTTAAAAGGACATATGAATCAAGACAGTAAGTTTCCACAAGTAGATTATTAACTTCTATAGAATATTCATTTTACCGGCTTTTTAGGTTATAATGAATACTACTCTATGAAAAAGGTTTTTTATATTTTAGCTCCATTTATTTTAGTTGTTTTAATTTTTGCCGGTATTCTATTTTTTCTATCTCAAAATAAAAGCAAAGGTGCTTTGCAAGTAACTTCTGTGCCGGTTTCCAAAGTTTATTTAAATGGAAAATTATTAGGACAAACTCCACTATGCGAATGTGAATTAAAAGACATGTTGGCTGTCGGAGATTATGCGTTAAAGGTAGTTCCAAATCAAGTCGGTTTTGAGCCGTTTGAGGAAAAAATTACTATTAATCCAAAAGTATTAACAGTGGTTGATAGAAGTTTTGCCAGTCAAGGTCTCGGAAGCGGCAGCGTGATAAATTTATCTCCGCTTAGTGATCCAAAAGATGCACAGATTTCAGTTGTTACTTTTCCGGACAGTGCCCAAGTTTTTCTAGATGATAATTTAGAAGGACAATCACCGATTATTTTAAAAAATATTACGGAATCTGATCATGAATTAAAACTTTCCAGAGATGGATATAAAGATAAAATTGTGAGAATAAAAACAACTCCGGGGTATAAACTTGATGCCTTAATATTTTTAGGAATTAATCCTGATGTTGCAGCAACAACGGCCGCTTCTGCTTCTTCTTCAGCCAGCTTGCCGGTTTCCAAAGTTTTAATTTTACAAACCCCAACCGGTTTTTTAAGAGTGAGAAGCCAGGCTTCTTTGGGGGGAAGCGAAATAGGCCAGATAAAGCCTGGGGAAGCATATCCACTGCTTAATGAGCAAACAGATTGGTTCCAGATAAAGCTTTCAAGTACTCAAAGTGGTTGGATTAGCTCTCAATACGCGAAGAAGCAATAAGTTTAGCTGGGGTTGATAAAGTAGACCATGACTACGACGAGAACCGCCCAGATGATAACAGCTGCTAGCAGTGGTCTATCGGAAAAAAGAACTTTCTCCGGACTTTCTCCTTCATTTTTTTCATAAATATCTTGCAGATAACGCATTAATCCATAGACGACCGGAATAA
>CABEBT010000094.1_pt1 | contig 47313 bp, 46 predicted proteins | sample 3132661 | NCBI WGS metagenome assembly CABEBT01 (sample SAMEA5534346, study PRJEB31848) | metagenome | biome: tundra; feature: field; material: soil | place: USA | collected 2013-05 | depth 0.45 m | reverse complement strand
GACTTGAGGTAACAATTCAAGCAGAATGCACGCCGGAAGATAAACAAAAAGGCATCGCCGATTTAAAGAAAAAAGGTATCGTAACAGCTATGGTTGGAGATGGTATCAACGATGCCCCAGCTTTGGCCCTAGCTGACGTTGGTATGGTATTTAGTAACGAGGAGCAAACTGCGGCCTCAGAAGCCGCCGATATGGTATTCTTGGGTGGAAATTTTTCGCTTGTAATTGACGGTTTAAATATTGCCAAGCGGACAATTGGCATTGCTAAACAAAGTATTTTTGTAGGAATTGGACTCAGTGTTTTTGGTATGGTTATAGCCTCTTTAGGATTTATTCCGCCGATTGGTGGAGCTTTTTTACAAGAAGCTATTGATGTCGTAGTAATCCTCAACGCCCTTCGCGCCAGCCGCTAATTGGCCATTTTCTAGCAATTACCTCGTTATTGAATTATAATATCAAGCACGGAGAGGTCGCATAGTGGACTAGTGCGGCGGTCTTGAAAACCGCTGTTGCTGCAAGGTAACCGCGAGTTCGAATCTCGCCCTCTCCGCATCTCTTGGCGAGATGAGAAGCCCGCTTCGCAAGAAGCAGTCCCCTGGGGGGAAATCTCGCCCTCTCCGCATTTTTCTTGACTTCAGTTTTTTAATCATTTAAAGTAGACTTATGCCCAAAGAAGAAAAAGAAAACGCTCCGATTGAAAATTATCCGCTGGAATGGACTGCTCCGGGTAGGCCTTTTAAGAAACGCTCCAAGCAATTTTATTTAACCGCACTTTTGATTATGCTTTTAGTAGAAATTATTATGTTTTTATTTTCTCAATATTTATTAATGATTGTGGTAATTTCATTGGTTTTTGTGGCATTTTCACTAGCTGCTGTACCACCAAAAGATTTTCATTATCGCATAAGTAGCGAAGGCGTTATGATCGAAGACGGATTTTTTATTTGGCGCGAACTTTACGACTTTTATTTTAAAGACAGAGATGGCGTTAAAACTCTACATTTAGGTACACACGCTTTCTTGCCTGGTGAATTAATTGTTACGCTTGGCGATATGGACGAAGAAATAGTTAAAGATGCACTTATTCCTTATTTGTCATATCGGGAATATGTAAAACCAACAGTGGTAGAAAAATCGGCTGATTGGTTAGTTAAAAATTTTCCCCTCGAAAAAAAATAATTATCGTTCTCAGCCTCTATGATGATATAATGATTTTATCTAATTTCAACGAAAGTCCTCGTAGCTCAATGGATAGAGCGTAACGTTGCGGACGTTAAGGTTGGGAGTTCGACCCTCCCCGAGGACACTGGAGAGGTCGCATAGTGGACTAGTGCGGCGGTTTCGAAAACCGCTGTTGCCGAAAGGTAACCGTGAGTTCAAATCTCACCCTCTCCGCCTAAGCTTTGCCTCAGCTTTTTATTGGCTCTTTTACGCTACATCTGCGATAATAAAAATATGAGTGACATGATTAACGCTTTAAATTTAACTAAGACTTTTGGCAATTTTACCGCTGTTAATGATATGTCTTTTAGTGTTCCAAAAGGTGAAATTTTTGCATTTTTAGGACCAAATGGAGCAGGCAAAACCACGACTATTAAGATGCTAACAACGCTTTTAAGACCAACCGCCGGAACAATAACTTTAAATGGAATAAATGTTGGAGAGCATTCTGACAATGCCCGCAAAAGCTTTGGCATTGTTTTTCAAGATCCAAGCTTAGATGATGAATTAACAGTAATGGAAAATATGGAATTTCATGCTGTTTTATATAAAGTTCCACGAAAAGAAATTAACCCGAGAATCGAAAAATTACTCAATCTGGTTGAGCTTTGGGATAAAAAAAATGATTTGGTAAAAACTTTTTCAGGAGGCATGAAAAGACGATTAGAAATTGCCCGTGGACTATTGCATAAGCCGGAAATTCTCTTTCTAGACGAACCGACACAAGGACTTGATCCCCAAACCAGAAACAAAATCTGGGAATATCTACAAAATTTAAATAAAGAAACCCAAATTACAATTTTTTTTACTACCCACTACATGGAAGAAGCACAATTAATTGCGGGGAGGATTGCTATTATGGATCACGGTAAAATAATTGAAACAGGAACAGCAGAAACGTTAATGGAAAAAACACAAACAAAGTCTTTAGAGGAAGCATTTCTTAAATTTACGGGAACTGCAATCCGCGATGAAGAAGCCAGCGGCATAGATAAACTAAGAGGTCATGCCAGAATGTGGAGGAGTAGATAAATGAGCGCAATATATATTCTTTGGAAAAGAGAATTAATTAGATATTTTAGATCACGTGCCAGATTGATTGGATCACTAGGCCAGCCGTTATTATTTTTAGTAGCTTTAGGATTTGGTTTAGGACCGGTTTTTGCTAAAGCCGGACAAGGCAATTATTTTCAATTTTTAGGACCGGGGGTAATTTGTATGGGCATACTTTTTACCGGAATTTTTGCCGGAATTCAGGTTATTTGGGACCGGCAATTTGGCTTTTTAAAAGAAACTTTAGTCGCGCCAATCTCTCGCTTTGAAATTATGTTTGGTAAAACTCTCGGGGGAGCAACAGTCGCTTTTATTCAAGGCTGTTTTGTCTTAATTTTAACCATAATTGTCGGCTTTCGAGTAGAAAATATTTTAATGATTCCGGTTGCTCTAATTGCTATGTTTTTAATCGCTCTCTTTTTTACCGCCTTAGGAATCTCCATTGCTTCAGTTTTACAAGATATGCAGGGATTTCAATTAATCTTAAATTTTATAGTTCAACCGGTCTTCTTTTTATCAGGAGCACTTTTCCCCCTATCGGGAGTTGTCAGTTTTCTTTCGATAATCTCATCTTTTAATCCACTTTCTTATGGCGTTGATGCAGTTAGAGGAAGCTTGACTGGGGTAACTCATTTTGGATTAGTAACAGATTTTGCCGTACTAATTGTAATTTGTGCCATAATTTTAACAATCGGAAGTTATCTTTTTTCCAAAGTTGAAGCTTAATATGAAAATGCAATTTTCTGCCGGCGGAATCGTTTATAAAAAATCGGGCGAACAAACTCTAATTTTAGTTTCTCAACATTCAATGCATCATGGTTGGGTTTTTCCTAAAGGCTTAATCGGTGATCATATTCAAAAAGAAGGCAAAGAAGAAACGGCCTTGAGAGAAGTTGAAGAAGAAACGGGGGCGAAGGGAAAAATTATCAAAATATTGGCACCGGTTGATTATTGGTATTATTTTGAGGGCGAAAGAATGCATAAAACGGTTTATTATTTTTTAATGGAATATATTTCCGGAGATATTACTAAGCATGATACGGAGATGGAAAACGTTGAGTGGCTGCCGGAATCCGAAGTTGAAAAACGCTTAACCTACCGCGAAGATAGAAAAGTTTGGCAAGAAGCCAAAAAAGATTTAGCCTCTAGCATCTAGCAATTAGCCTTCAGTTTAATTATAATTACCTGACGGGGAGAGGTCGCATAGTGGCCTAGTGCGCTTGCTTGGAAAGCAGGTATATTCGCAAGGATATCGCGGGTTCAAATCCCGCCCTCTCCGCATGAACCCTTCGGTTGCTCCAAGTCCCACCCACTATCCTCGATTAGCTTGCTGTGGCTTGCCAAAAAATCGCAGAAAAACGCCAGTATCCCAAACATAGCCTGTAATGTTGAAAAACGCCGAAAAGAGCCCTAATGTAAATGCGCTTGGTTCTAAGCTTTTGGTAAAAGAGCCATTTTTAGCCACATTTTTGAACTATTTTCGTTCGAATCTTGCTCTCCCTATCTACTTGAGGATTTATTGAAGACTTAGCTGCCTATCTCTCAGATCAAACTTTGAAGTTACTCCTTTGAGAATTTTGATTCGTTCCTCCGGTGTTCCGAATTGTAAAACGTGGAGAAGATATTCTTTGAGCATCTCAGTTTGTGTTTCGGTGTATTCTCTAGGGCTCTGGTTGCCTGTGTTATGAGGTGTAATCTCAACTCGTGGAATATATTCATCAATGACGGTTGCTTTGAAATGTTGCAATCGTTTTACCTCTACTTCAAACTCCTGCATTAAGTATGAGATATTGAGTTTTATTTTTGGAAGATATCCGATTAATTGTTTAATCAGTTCTTGTTCAGTTATATATGGTTCGGGACATTCATATTTTTTAATACGATTGCAGTGATAGTAGATATGTGAGTTTATAATATTTGCTTTTGTTCTTCGATATTTGAGTTCAGCAGTCACGCTTCCACCACAGCTTCCGCATATGCAAATCTTCTTGAATGGAAATAGTTGCTTGTTCCATTGTCTCGGAGCTACTTGAAGTTGAATCTGAACTTTTTCAAATAATGCTTTTGTAATCAGTGCTTCGTAAGTACCCTTGTACCATATTCCTCCGTACTGAAACTCGCCATAGTAAAATGTATTTTCAAGTGCAACGTAGATTTTACTGAGTGGCATTTTGCATCCGCTTTTAGTTGTAAATCCAATATCATCCAGCCATTTCTTAACCATTCTTCCTGAGAATCCTAAGTTAGCAACTTTATGAAATATCTGTTTAACAATAGGCGCTCGTTCAGGGTCAAGCTCCACAGTTGATATGCGATTCACTTTTAACACATTTAGATATCCAATCGGAGCCATTCCAGGCCTAATACCGATCTCGCATTTGTTTCTTAATCCTCTTTTTACATTTACTCCTCGGTTATCATTTTCAAGTTTTGCTTGTGAGCATAGAATCATGAGGAGGAACTTTTCATTAGGATTATTGGTAAACGATTGAGAATAGGTTTTAATGTGAGTAAGTTTCCCCTGATCCATTAAGTCAACAATTCGTCCTAAATCTCCAGCGTTTCGGGATAGCCGATCTGGTGCCCAGGTCAAAATACTATTGTATCTTCCTTCGATTACTCCGTGCAGAAGATTATTGAATTCTGGTCGTTGTCCTGATTCTTTGGCTGAATGACTTTCTGTAATGGTTTCAGTAATATTGAGTTTGCCCCGTTTTGCCAAAAGCTGCATTTCCTTAAGTTGTCCGTCAATTGACATTGCTTGTCGTTCATCGGATTCGGAAGATTTACGGGCGTAGAGGCAGTACTTTAGCTTGGTAATATCTTTCATCAGGGGACACAGTACCGCAAGGGTTTGACGAAGTCCAGCAGCAGAATGCTATTTGGTAATTAGCCTTACAACAAACGGAACAATCCTTAAAGTTGGCAGTTTATACCTATATGCCACTTTGTAATACCAATGAATGTATTTTCTCTTTAGCTCTTCTGATTGTTGTGTAAAAGAATAATCATCCTCAATATCTCTTAAAGCATTTCCAACTGTTCTTTCTATTGCCGTACTTAGTAATGCTAATTCAGATTCATAATCTGGGTTTATAAAAACTGATTTATTCTTCTTTGTTATGGCAAGTTGAGTTAGCTCATGTTCAATGGAGAGAAATATGGCAATCTTTTCTTTCTCTGCTAGCTTTTTGTTCAGCGTTTGATTTTTACTGAGTATTATCGCTTTCCATAACTGGGCATAATTAAAATTCAAAACCTTACTAAGTCTTGAGATCTCTGGTATTGAATGTTTATTGAAATATTTCTTACGTAGTTCTTGTGAGGTTAATCTTCCATCAATTTTATACTTAGTTTTTAGATAATTGGTAATGACATAATGAGCATAAGACTTAGTAAAAAGAGCTAGTCGTATTTTGTTGTATGTATTATATGTTCCTGCCTTTCTCATAATATCTTAGGCAGTAGTAATAAATATATCAGAATATTATATGATTGGGAGATTCTTGAGTAGGATATCGTAAAATTCAAGATTCATTACGTAATAGTCGAGATAAGATTTGAATTCCAATCTGGAAGTGTAAAGAAAAAAGTCCTTGACAATAATCAAGGTATTCTATAAACTCATTTTTATTATGAGGAGCAATATCCATGAATAGCAGAGTTGACGTTAATAACAATTTTTCACCAAATTCCAGTCTTTTTATATAAGGCTGGGAGTAATGTGTAAAAATTAGATAAATCCAAAAAGAAATAGACCTCCCAGCAAGGGAGGTTTTTTATTGGAGAAAAATATGCTAAAAATACAAAAATTAGATTTTCTTATATCCTTTTATATTGCTTGCATTGCTGTTTCTGAACTCATGGGAGCAAAAACATTTCCTCTTATAAGCTTGGGAGGCTTCAAATTGAGCGCCAGTGTTGCAATATTTGTAATACCGCTAGTTTATTCTATAAATGACATTATTACTGAGGTTTATGGAAAAGCACGAGCACAAAGTGTTGTACGCTCTGGTTTACTCATAATTCTATTTCTACTATTGTTCTCACTTCTTGCAACACATCTTCCTCCAACTCGACGGTTTGTATCATCAGAAAAAGCTTACGAACTTATCTTTGGTGTTTCTGCTCGTATTGCAGCTTCAAGTCTTATCGCATTTACCGTCGGAGAATTTCTTGATGTATTTATCTTTTTTAAGATACGACAAAGGTTTGGTAAAAAAGCATTATGGTTTCGTACTAACGTCTCTAATTTTATGTCTCAATTTCTTGACACAGCAATATTTATGACACTAGCTTTCTATGCGTTAGACAAGCCTCCTATGGGAAATTTAGTATTTCTTTTTGGATTAATACTTCCATATTGGATATTAAAATGTTCAATGTCAATTATTGAAACCCCCTTAGTATATTTGGGAGTCAAATGGCTAAGAGAAGAAAAGAGGAAAGCAAAATGAAAGTTATTTTAGCAATGGTTATGTCGGTAGATGGAAAAACTACGAAATGGAATGATTCCAAAATTTACGAATGGACATCAAAAGAAGACCAGAATCATTTCTCGTCTCTGGTTAAAAACAGCAGAGTAATTATTATGGGAAGGAAAACATTTGTTGCAGCAAAATCTATAATTAAACTCTCTCCGAAGCAACTCCGTATTATCCTTACAAGAAACCCTGAAGAATATGGAAACATATCAATAGCTGGACAACTCGAATTTACAGACGATTCGCCTAAGGAGATTCTTAAAAAACTTAAGGCCAGAGGTTATACTCAAGTGCTTCTTGCAGGCGGAGAACATGTTAATGCATCATTTTTCAAAGAACATCTTATTAATGAGGCTTGGTTAACTGTTGAGCCTCATATTTTTGGCTCAGGTAACAATTTAGTGGCAGAAGAAAAACTTAATATTAAAATGCAACTGAAAAGCATTAGAAGACTTAACAAAAATGGAACCATGTTATTAAAATACCTTGCGATATGAAGATTACACCAATAAAAACAAAGCCTATCGTAATAGGCGATAAATTATTTGAAATTTTAGATAAAAATATTTCTTTTCTTTCAGATAGGTCTATTGTAGCAGTCACGTCAAAAATCGTTTCCATTTGCGAAGGAAGGGTTGCAAAAATCGAATCGGACGAACAAAAGGACTCTCTAGCAAAAAAAGAGGCCGATGCTTATCTTCCCCGCGAATACAATCAGTACGGATTCATGATTACAATTAACAACGGCATTATGGTTGCTTCCGCAGGAATTGATGCTTCGAACGGCAACGGATTTTATGTCTTGTGGCCAGAAAATCCTCAAAAAAGTGCAAACGCAATACGCGAACATCTTATTAAAAAACATAAATTGAATAACATCGGCGTTGTTATTACCGATAGCAAATTAACACCTCTACGATGGGGTGTAACAGGCGTTGCGATTGCCCACTCTGGATTTGCTGCCCTCAAAAACTACATTGGTACGCCTGATATTTTTGGACGCCTTATGCAAGCTGAAAAGGGTAATATTGCCGACTCCTTGGCAACTGCCGCAGTAGTCGAAATGGGCGAAGGAAACGAACAAAAACCATTGGCTGTGATTGAGGATTTGAATTTTGTTGATTTCCAAAAACGAAATCCGACAAAAAAAGAATTAAATGGTTTGAAAATCTCTATTGGAGATGACGTTTTTTCTTCACTTTTAGAATCTGTTAAATGGAAAAAGGGGAATAAAAATAACAGATTCTAACCCAATCGTCCATTACGCGGAGTGCAATTAAATAAAGAGTTGGAAGATCAAGATAATTATTAATTATATCAAACCATATCATCATTTGAGACACCCCTTTTTATAGTGTCTCATTTGTCTCATTTAGCTTCGGGGATGAGACACTATAAGGATAAGATTATAAAAGATTTGATACAATATTACTCACGGAGCTTATGGGATATTAAGGTTCCAGACCCAGCTGCTCCGCCAAACTCCGTAGTTAACTTGACATCATTTAAAAAATAATCCAAACTAATATTAAGATGAGGTTTTCTGCCTTTATTAAATCTGTAGTTCTTTCCATAGCTTTACTGTTTGTTTTTCTTTTTGTTAAAACACCTGTTTTTGCCCAAAGCATTACTCCTCAAGTGGTACCACAAAACATACAAACACAACCTAATTTAGTGCCTGATACAAACCCAGGGGTACCAAATAATTTACATACTTTTTCTCAAAGTTTAATGCTTGAAATATTATCTTCTTTAAGTTGTAATCTGTCAGGTAAAGATCCGCTTAATAAAAATGGCCTATGTTTAGGTATGGATTCTACTACGGGGAAAATAGGCTATGTTGAAAATACCGGCGGAGCCTTAGGAGCAGTAGGCGGAATGATTGCAATTCTCTATACCCCACCAATACACACTAGTGATTTTATTGCCTATATGGGACAAAATTTCGGCCTCGCTAAGTCCAGCTACGCTCAAGCTACTGGTATTGGTTTTACGGGATTAACTCCTCTGCTGCACGCCTGGGTAGTTTTTAGAAATATTGTTTATCTTTTGTTTGTCTTTGCTTTTATTTTAATAGGCTTAGCGATTATGATGCGGCTTAAAATTGATCCACGAACAGTTATGACAATTCAAAATCAAATCCCAAAGATTATTGTCTCTTTAGTTTTGGTTACTTTTTCTTTTGCTATCGCCGGATTTTTAATTGACATGATGTGGGTAAGTACTTATGCAGTAATTAACGTCATGAGTCAAGCAGACTCAACCGGCAAAATAATTGCTACAACTGATCCTAAGTATGTTGAGGCTGGTATTTACCACCCAGCACCACAATTTGCCAATGATCTATATGCCAACGATGCGCTTGGCGGAATACATAGCATTGCCTTTGAGGGTGCCAAATCAATCGCAGATATTACTAAGCAATTTATTAGACCAGAAACTCTTGGTAAGCCTGTTAGCTCAAGTGGCGATAATGGCGGAGGCATTCCAATTATTAGCAATATCCTAAACTTCGCGACCAATACAATCGGAGATATAATAGGATCAGCTATTAGCCAGGCTATCTCTTGGGTAGTCGGAATCGTTGCTTATTTAATTTTAATCTGCGCACTATTAATTGCGCTTTTAAAGCTCTGGTTTGCACTCTTAAAAGCTTACATTTCAATTCTAGTTGATGTTATTTTTGCGCCATTTTGGATAGTAGCAGGGCTTATTCCTGGACAAACTGCTGCGGGGTTTGGCCCATGGCTTAGAGATATGGCCGGAAACCTAGCTGCCTTCCCGGCCGCAATCTTAATGCTTTTACTGGCTAAACTATTATCTGATTCATTTATTACTAGTGGTAGCAGCGCAACCGCTTTTATCCCACCGCTTTTAGGACAAAACGCCTCAAATTATATTGCTAATTTAATTTCCATCGGTGTAATTTTAGCCACACCCGGAGTTGTAGATATGACTAAGAAAGCCTTTAAAGCGCCTGAGTTTAAGATGGGTGCGATCGGCCAAAGCTTTGGAGCAGGCGCCGCCTTTATCGGTAACCCAACCAAGAGATTTGGCAAAGCAATGTTTGGTAAAGATGAACGAACCGGACAAGCGAAAGCTGGATCTGCTTTCGTGGGAAGACATTTAGGCCCAACTATGCAAAAAGTTGTTGGCGGGGGAGATTTACCAGAAGGACAAGTGCCAGGCAGCTTTAAGGGAGCGCTTGGTAAATTTCCAGGAGCAAAAGCAGCCGGGGGAGCTGCAAAAGCCGCCGGGGCAAGAGTAGCTAAGATTCCATACGTAGGGCCTGTTGCAAGCGGAGCTGCAAAAGCCGCCGGAAAAATAGGCGGAGCTCCAGGAAAAGCAATTTCCTCATTTAAGAAATGGGCTGGGCCACCACCAGCGTCTACAGCCCCCCAACTTACTGCTGCAAAAGTAGAGGCAGAAGCAAAAGCCAAGGCAGATGCCGAGGCCGTAGAAGCTGAACGCATTAAAACACCGGCACCAATAAAACCAATAATAATACCGAGCGCAACAAGTGCTGATGTTATAAAAGCCAGGGAAGAAGCTGAAAGAAGAAAAAGTTAGAAGAATTTAACGTAATTTACTAGATTTAAAAATTAGGCTGCTTTGGCGAATTCCCCAATCAATTTGCTAAAGCTTTCGAATAATCCTCCAGCCAAGGCTCCTCCACCCTCTCTACCAATTTCCTTTGTCATCATTCTCCACACTTCTACTTTGCCTTGCTTTCTTAACCAAGCAATATCCTCAGCGCTATAAAATCTTTTTACGTTTCCATCTTTGTCTTTTACTTCATGCCCATTATCATCAAGTTCTGCTATTGTTTTTAAGGCATCTATAAATGTTTCCGAACGGGAATATCCCCACGTCTGTCCAAGACCGCTTAGTGTATTATGATGCTTAAGCTGCGCCGCCATTACTCCCAAAGACCCAGCTTTTGCCATTCTTACTCTAACATCCCTGCTGCTTAAAAATGTTTCCAGGAAAGCTCTCTCTATGATTTTAGCTTCACTTATCTCGTTAATTTTTAGATTAGGATCTTTTTTTGACTGCTCATCCTTCCACTGTTGTATATATTTATCCCTAAGAGGAATCGCATTGCCATCATTATCATATGCCACTTGCTTATTGTTATAAAAGTCTGCCCAGACCTTTTCGTAAAGTCTCGTTCCCAAGGCCTTCCTGGCTAAATTTCCGTCCCAATAAGTTTTCTTATCAGGATCATAAATCCTTACATTCTCCCCATAATCAACGCCTGCATTTATAAATCCGTACTTAAGATGTTTTATAAGATCATCTTGTATTTGCTTTTGAAATTCGGCTACATCAAATTTTATCCCCTCTATGGCCCCCCAACTGACAATTTTCGCCAAATCCAAAGACTTAGCATTGCCAATAAAATTGTAGAGCTCTATTGCTCGTTTTTGTTGATTACTCATATAACTCACCTCTGCCAGCTCTTTATAGACCAACTGCTCCTTTATGGCTTTTTTTAATTCCTCCAAGGCTTGCTTTCTAATTTCAGGCATACTTCTGTCAATGTCTTCTTGTGATCGCCCTTGCGCAAGCAATTCCTCCATTTGTTGTTTAACTCCTGAGTCAATTTTTTTAAGCGCATCTTCATTGGTCGGATCCTCTAATTCTCTTAACTCTTTCATAATTTCATAAAATGTTCTCCCATCTTCTGTTCTTATTCCAGCCATCATATCGGGAGATAAATCACTAAATAAACCAAATTGTTCACGAATGCCCACTGCTCCTCCGCTGTCTATTTTTGATTGTTTTTTAAAATAGCCGGTTACATCACTAGTTCTGGTCATAAAATCGTAGGCTGTACGACCTAGATCTTGCTTGGCTGCATTGCCATATGGTCTTTGCATGGCATAAGCCAGTATTTCTGCGTACTTCATATTTACTCTATAAGCCTTTCTTTCAAGCAAAAATTTTTCTTTTGCTTTTCCTTCAGCATCCTTCCGTGTCTCCTCTGTATCTGGCCTTCCTGAGTCTCTTAAGGCTTTGAAGAATTCCGCTTTGTTTGCTTCATATTCTGCTCTTGCTTCTACCTGCTCTTTTGGCGTTAAAAATCCGGTTATTTTTAGGCCGGATTTTTGAGCCGCTTTTATGCGCACCAGCTCTCTAACAAAGTCCAATTTTGTTGATTCTGAAGTAGGTTCTCCCCAAAAATTCATTACATCGGCAAAAACTCGCCAATCAACAGTCCTCCCATCATCTTTAAATATATTTTGTATCTCTATCGTCCCATCATCTTTATGCTTAGCGTAGGTCACCTGATTACTTCCTTTTTTATATCTAAGACCTCCAAATTTTTGATCTTTATCCATATCCCAATCGAAATCATCATGCAATGCCATGAAAACCATTTTAAAGTCTTCTACTGTCATAGGGTGTCCTGCGAAGATTTTTTCTAATTCTCCTGCATCAGAAATGTTATAATAAATATCCAAAGCGTTTAGCAAAGTGTCTCCAACCCTTGTATCTTTTCCCTCCTGCGTATCTGTAAATTCTTCTGGCATACTTATTAAGAATTCTAAGTTGCCGGGTCTGGTAAAAACATTTTCTATATGTGTTTCTTCTAGTATCTTCTTAATTCCCTCAGGATCGCCCATAGCACGAAAGTAATGAAGCTCCGCCGTTCTAAGCTTCCCAAATAGAAAGCCTTCGTTAATTAATTGCTTAGACAAATCTCTTAATACTTCATCGTTATTCTCATGATCTTTTAAATATTGCTCTTCTAAAAGGGAGATTGCATAAACAGAAATTTCTCGATACTCGGTAGCAATACCAACATTACTAAGTGGTGTCATGTCGGAATTAGGATTATTATCATGATGTCTATTTGATTCCGATCTTAACCACTTCATAAAATTTGCCTGATTAAGGCGCTTATCCTTATCAAGAAGTGGATATATTCCCTCTCTTCCCCACAATAATTTACTTTGTTTTAGCTCTATCCACTCTGCCAAGGCTTGAACAGAATTAATACCCTGCTGTGCAAACTCACTATTTTCCATTGCTTTGCCACCTATACGACCCCCGCTCAGCACTATTTGCCTAACTTCTTCAAGAGATTTTTCTGATAATTCGCCTACTTTGGCATAATCAACGGAATGTCCGGCGCTAGTCTCTGAACCAGCAGTTCTTTCACCAAGATTAGGCTGCCTCGCAGCCTCATTTGCGGCAAGCATATTAAGCCTGTGCAGTCTATCTTGCACCGCTTTTTCCTCCTGAAGTCTTACCTGATTATGTTTTTGTTCCTCCGTTAGTGGGCCTGGGGCATTATTAGCTGCTGCCGAAATTGGATCACTTAATCCCGCCTTCTCTCTTTCACTTCTTATATCTTTTAATATATCCACTAATTTTTCTCTTGCTTCTTCTGCTGGAACACCATTAAGACCGCTTAGTGCTTCTACATATTTACGGCTATCCCAATGCTTGTTTTTATCTGCGAGTCCATCTGTTAAAACTGTTATGTAGACTTCACCATTATTGTCAATAATAGCTTTAATTCCTTCAGGAGACGAGGTGTTAATAATTTTCTCAAATGCGGAATAAAAATCTTTCGACTTTCTGATAATCTTAGCGATTTCTTTTTCCCGTTTAGTAGGTGTTGTTTTTTCCTTATCTAGTTGCTTCTCCTTTAGCAAACCCGCCCTTCTAGTCAATTCCTTCTTAACTAAGGCATAAACTGATCTTTCATCGGCCGAAGCAGTTTTGTCAGGAACTTCTAATCTCCCCAGAGCCGCTCTTGCCGCTTGTATCTTCTCTTGCGATAAAGGCGCATCTGCGGACTGCTTAGCGGTTTTAATTGGTGCTCCACGATCAGGACTACCGTCCCCATTTCCTTCTGCCATAAAAATATCTCCTTCATCATTTAGTCTATCCGTATGAGGCGTAGGTGTCAACTTAGTTGGATCTTTTCCGCTGATTGGTCCTCGCTCTGTCATGCCGTAAGTTTATTCCGAAAGCAAGCTAATCGCTTGATATAAACTTTACAAAAAGCTTACAATTAACTTATGGAATTAGAACATTTTGAATCACTTTATCCGGACACTACCCGCTTTAGCGAGGTTGAAAAAATTTTAACTTTTATTAAAGAAGGCAGCTCTTGTCAGGTTGTTTCAGTTCCGGGAGTCGGAAGATCAAACCTGCTTGGTTTTTTAGCCTATAACCGTAATTTAAGAATTAAACATTTGGGGAATGATCAAGACAAATTTCACTTTGTTTATTTAAACTTCTCCGAGATTCGCAAAAAACCCTTAATCGAAGCTACTAAATTTATTTTTCTGGGGCTGGTTGACTCGCTTCGCGAAAGACAAATGAACAAAGATTATGATGTAGCCAATAAACTTTTTAAGGATAGTCTGCAGTTAAAAGACGAAATGGTTTTATTTCAGGGATTGAAGAAAACTGTCGACTATTTAGCCTTAGAAAAAAACTTAACGATTGTATTTCTTTTTGACCGCTTTGAAGATTATATTTCCGTTGTCGATAGTGAATTTTTTGCCAATTTAAGAGTTTTAAGAAATAGGGCTAAATACCAGTTTTCAGCTGTATTTACCTTAAATCGGCCACTTGAGGACACGCTTGAAGCAACGTTAATGTCGGACTTTTATGAATTTATTGCCGGAAAAATTGTGTATTTACCAATTTACGACCAACCAGGAATTGATTTTCGGATTAGCTATTTAGAAAAAATTACCCATCAAAAACTTGACAAAAAACTTTTAACAGAACTGCTTGAGCTAACGGGTGGACACAGTAATTTAATGCGGCTCTCTGCCGAGGCATTACTTACTACAGATCAAAAATTTGAGAATAAATTGGTGCTTCGGAAGTTTTTAATGGAGCAAAAACCGGTTCGAAGCGCTTTGTTTGGGATCTGGAATTCGCTAACTCCATCTGAGCAAAGCTTTCTTTCCGGCGATCTTAAAATTGAAGAGAAATATTTAGAAAATATTGGCTTAACTAAAGACGGATTTTTGGCAATTCCAATTTTTTATGATTATCTTAAAGAAAAATCATTAAGCCAAGCGCAAAGCGGTTTTTCCATTAATGAGGCGGGGGAAATTTTACAAGGAGAAGCAGTTTTGTCAGACAAATTAACCTCGCTTGAATACAAGTTACTAAAATATTTAATTGCCAACCAAGGCAAAATATTAGACAAAGAGGAAGTTATTAACGCTGTTTGGCAGGAGGGGAAAACCACTTTAGGAGTAACTGATCAAGCGCTTGATCAGTTAATGTTTAGGTTGAGAAAAAAAATTGAAGAAAATCCCAATAACCCAAACCACATCCAAACAATCAAGGGCAGAGGATTTAAATTTATTGTATAAATTAATTTCTAATTTCTAATTCTTAATTTTTAATGAATTTTCAATGGCCCAATTTAAAAAGGCGGGGGAAAGCAAAACTTGCAATTAACCCAGGTTTTGCTCTACGATAAAAGTGTGAAAAGATTATTATTAACCCTCTTGTTCTTATTTGCTTTTATGATTGCAATCTCCCCTTCCAACGCACAAGCAGACTTTAACTGCCCAAAAACCACTGACAACAACCCTCCGAGCGATACCAATTGCCCGGTTTGCCCAAGTGGATATCAATTTAGTACCCTTAATGGCGGCCAATGCGATTGGGCTAATTTTCCAAACCCAAATCCAATAACATTCGAATTTACATGCACTGCTACTGTTGACTGCACTAAATATCCTGGAACGTCGTGCATTCTACGACCAACGGAGAAGGTTAATGGAAACGTTATGAATGGCTGCTGCAATTCCTCCACAGGCAGCTGTATAACTGATTCCAGTACGCCCGTTGGCTCGCAACCAGTAGAGCCTCCGCCACAAAGCCACGTTGGACAAGCATGCATCCTAGCTAGTCCTGGAAGCGAAAACCTTACAGGAAGTTGTCCAACAGGAGGATACCAATGTGTTGCCGATAATACGGGACCAAACAAGGGAACTTGTATGAAAGTAGATGGTTCCATTTCTGTTGGGCAATCAGGTTGTTCTTTTAAACTAGATGGCACATACACTCAAATTATTGCTTGTAAAAATGACGGGTTTTGTGCACCAACACAGTACGGAAAAACTATCACAAGCACTACCCCTAATACTTATGAAAACGGTATTTGCGTAGATGCAAACCAGTGTCCTATTTGTAATCAAGGATATCAAATTAATTTTAAAACTGGAAAATGTACTAGTATCAACGACCCAAGCGCACCCGAGACACAACCCTCAAGTACTCCGTGCCCTACCGGTGGCTGTAATATTGGCGTTAGTTGTAGTGGCGGCTCATCCGACTCCCAAGTTTTATCAAGGTGCCCTAAGGGAGTTTGCGATACAGCTCTCGGACCATTACAAACTGATCTTTCAAAACTTTTAACCCAAATTTTTAGTATTGTCCTAGCTATTGCCGGAGTAGCTGCTTTAGGTTTAATTATTGCTTCTGGCTACAGGCTAATGGTTTCTCAGGGAAATCCGGAGCAGGTAAAAGGAGCACGAGAGCAATTAACTGCGGCCATCATTGGACTTCTGTTTATAGTTTTTTCGTTAGTAATTTTGCAAGTTATAGGTGCAAATATTCTCAAGATTCCTGGTTTTAATTAAATCTATTATGAAATATCTCGCACTAACAATTCCTGGAAATAACGGACCCATAGATATTAAGGCACCCAGCGGCATTATTAGCACTGGCGGACCACATACTTTAGCCAATATCATCAACGTCGGTCTCGACTTCGCCGTGCTGGCCGCCATTATTGTTTGCCTTTTTTCGCTTCTCCTGGGTGGTTTTAACTGGATAACCTCCGAAGGGGACAAACAAAAAGTCGCCAACGCCAGACAAAGACTGGTTTTCTCAATAATTGGCCTAATCGTTATTTTTCTGTCTTTTATGATTATCAATATTATTTACACTTTTTTCTTTGGCAAAGCGGTCAATTTCTTGGGAAGTTTTGGTCAATAGGCAAGCCAAGATGGGGCTTGACAATTACCAAAAAACATCCTAGCATAAAGTTAGATGAAAAAAATCATTGCCTTATTCTCACCGGTTATTTATCTTTCCCTTGCTTCCTCTGCTTTCGCAGCCGCTGGAGATACTCCGCTTAACGCTTGCGATACAACTGGACAATTTGCCGCACTTTGCAATTTCACCTCGGGAAGTTTTGGCTCAATAATTGGCTCCTTAATCCAATTAATTTTTGTAATCGCCGTCGTCGTGGCTCTTCTTTGGTTAATTTATGGCGGATTCCGATGGTTGGTTTCAGGCGGGGATAAAACCCAGGTTTCATCTGCCAGAGAGCATATCGTTGCCGCTATTATCGGCTTGGTGATTATTTTCTTATCCTACTTTATTTTGAATTTAATACTTGGGTTCTTTCTTGGTAGCGGTGTCAGCTTAAGCAACTTAACTATTCCAACCATTCACCTTCGTTAAGCCCTCTTTTCCTGCTTGACTTTCTTTCAGCTACGTTTTAGGCTATCGCTTGCTTTTTTACCCTAGCCTTGTTATTCTTTTGTTATGTATAACGGTTGCCAATACGACTCAGGAACCGACGGACTCGTCTTAACTCTCAATTGTATTTTCCCGTTAATCGCCAATATTATTTATTGGGCGATTGGTCTGGCTGGAACCATATCCCTGTTTATGATTATTTTTGCCGGATACCAGCTGATATTTTCCGGTGGCGATGCCAAAGCAGTTGAAGGGGCAAGAAAAACCTTAACTTTTGCTATTTTAGGGCTATTTTTAGTATTTTTATCTTTTTTAATTTTAAATACAATTGCCACATTTACCGGAGTTGGCTGTCTTAATTTTAGCAATGGAATTCCCACCAGCTTCAGCGCTTGCGCAGGGCAAGGCGGAGGAGGCAGCTTTTAAACATAATTTTCACAGAATAATAGATCTACTTCATTTCACTTTTGACCCACTTTGATTCCCTTGCATACATATTTTTCACATTATAACCTAGATATATGGATAATCATCCGATACCACAAGACATTACAGGTTTCGAGTTTAAGTTAATCGGCAATATGACTTTAAAACAGTTTGCTTATGTTGCCGGCGGGTCAATTATAGGGCTAGCCTTCTACGCTTCCCCAGTTTTCTTTTTAATTAAAATTATTTTAGTCTTGGTATCAATTAGCACAGGCGTTACTTTTGCATTCGTCCCTTTTGAAGGAAGACCTATGGATTTGATGGTTAAAAATTTTATAAAAGCAGTGCTTAGTCCAACACAATATGCTTATCAAAAATTAAATAACCAAAATCTAGACGAAAATGTCCTTGTTTCTGTTTCCGGCGTAAAAAAACAGCCTAATACTAATCCTCAAAAACAATTTAAAAGCTTTTTAGACTCTTTATCAGGCGGCAAAAATAAACTAAATAAAAAAGAAAGTGTTTATTTTGAATCCTTACAGCCCGCAAGTGCTCCAACAACGCCAACGCCTATTACTCGCCAGCCCATTTTACCAGTTGCTGTGCAAATTATTCCCCCCGCTCAGGTAGTTGAGCCGACAGTAGTAATGGAAGAATCAAACATAGAATTACAAAAAACCGCTGAGCTTTTAGAAAAAGAACTCCAGGAGGCCAAAGTTAAGGAGGTAGAAGAAAATAAAACCAATCCGGAGGAGTATCTTAAAGCGCATCAGAAAGTATTGGAGCTACAAAATAGCCTTAATGATCTTACATTCCAAAAACAAGAACTGGAATCCAAGTTAATTTCTCTGCAGAAGAGAATGGAGATGGAGGGAAAAGATATCTATTCGCCATCCGTGGCTCAACCCGAACTATTAAAAGAGACTAAATTTGTTAGAAGTATTCCGCAAAGTATGCAAAAAAGCGCCGGAATGCCGATTGCATCTGAATTTCCCAACGTCATAACCGGCATTATTAAAGATCCGAGGGGCAATCCTTTGGCCAATATCCTAGTTGAAGTTAAGGACCCGCAAGGAAACGCTGTTAGAGCATTTAAAACCAGCGCGCTTGGACAATTCGCCTCTGCAACGCCACTGGCAAACGGCGAGTATTCAATCGAGTTTGAGGATCCAAAGGAACAAAATAAATTTGATACCGTTGCGTTTAAGGCAACCGGAGAAGTAATACTGCCAATTGAAATTATTTCTGTTGATACCAGAGAAGAAATAAGGAGGTCTTTGTTTAATTAATATGGCGACACCTGCTCGAAACTTACCATCGACTCAAGGATTTATCGAAATTAATAATATTGTTGATGATATTGTTATTCAAAACGGAGGAAATGCCTGCTTAATTATTGAGGTTAGCGCTACAAACTTTGCTCTACTTTCACCGGAAGAACAAGATGGAAAAATATACGCGTACGCATCCCTTCTAAATTCACTTTCTTTTCCAATTCAAATTGTAATTAGAAGTAAAAAACTTGATATCTCAAACTACTTAAAACTATTAGACAATGAAAGGGAGAAAACGCAAAACCCAAACCTAGCCAGTCAAATTGGTCTATATCGAGATTTTGTTAAAGAATTAGTTAAAGTTAACACAGTTTTAGACAAAAAGTTTTATATTATAATTCCGTATTCTTCGCTTGAGAAAGGCGCTTCAGGAGGGAAAACAGAGCTTAAATCAAATACCAGTGCGCAGAATTTTATTATTGGAGCAACCGCTTCTTTACATTCAAAAGCAGAATCAGTTCATACTCAACTAAGAAGGATAAATCTAAAAGCCAGAACACTAAATGAAGAGCAACTAACTAAACTTTTTTATGATATTTTTAACGACAACACTATTGACCATGCGCAATCAACTCAAGATATAGAGCCAGTAATAGAAAAGGAGCAAGAAAATGTTTAATAAAAATAATCAAACAACCACTCCTCCAACAACAAGAAACGCTTCATCTGTTCCAGACATGATCGCGCCCTCTTCGGTAGAAATTGATTTTAACACCATTAAGGTTGGGGAAAGATTTTATAAAACATTATTCGTGGTTGGCTATCCAAGATACGTTTCGCCTGATTGGCTAGAACCTTTAATTGAATTTGATCATTCCATGAGCATTTCGATGTTTATCTATCCAACATCTTCGCCTGACGTATTGTCGGATTTACGTAGAAAAATTGCGGAAATGGAAGCCACTTTGTCTTCACAGGTTGAAGAAGGGTTAGAAGAGGATCCAAAAATTTCAGCTTCACTTGAAGATGCTTTAGCTGTACAAGAAGAGTTAGCAAAAGGCATGGAAAGATTTTTTCAATTTAGCCTTTACGCGACTCTCTCTTCCGATAGTTTAGACGAGGTTAATGAAGCAACTAAAAAATTAATAACTACACTTAGCTCGATTCTGGTTCTTCCACGAATATCTACTTTACAAATGGAGGAAGGATTTAAATCAACCATTCCACTAGGCCAAGACAAACTTTTTATTGCCAGAAACATGGATACGACATCTCTTGCCTCAACTTTTCCTTTTACCTCAGCCATGCTTACGCAAGATAAAGGCGTCATGTATGGCATTAATCAACAAAACGGCTCTTTAATTATTTTTGACCGTTTTTCTTTGGAAAACGCCAATGAAGTCGTTTTTGGAAAATCCGGCGCCGGAAAATCTTACTTAATTAAACTTGAGGCAATGCGTCAATTTATGTTTGGCGCAGAAGTAATTATTATTGATCCAGAAGGAGAATATGGACAACTGGCTAAAACATTTGGCGGGGAGGAAGTAATTTTTTCAACCTCATCGGCAATAAAAATTAATCCTTTTGATTTATCCGGTCTTTACGAAGAAGGAGAAAACGAATTAGGGCTTAAGATATTATCTCTACACGCTTTGTTTAAAATTGTAATGGGAGGAATAAATCCATCTCAAGAAGCTATTTTAGACCGCGCTTTAATGGAAACCTACCGTATTAAAGGAATTACGACTGACCCAACTACTCAGAAAAACCAGCCCCCAATTGTCGAAGATTTATATAATGTTTTGCTTAAAATGAATACTGAAATTTCTAATGAGCTTGCCCTAAGGCTTGAAAAATTTATTAAAGGGAGCATGAGCGGAATTTTTAACCAGCAATCAAATTTTGATATTACCAATCCGTTTACTGTTTTTAATGTTAAAGCTTTGGAAGATGAATTAAGGCCAATTGCAATGCATATTGTTTTGGACTTTATTTGGACAAAAGTTAGAAAAACACTTAAAAAACGCATTTTAATTCTTGATGAAGCTTGGTATATGATGCGCTACGAAGATTCAGCTTCTTTTGTTTACGGAGTTGCCAAAAGAGCCAGAAAATACTACTTAGGATTAACAACTGCCACCCAAGATGTCCAAGATTTCTTGTCTACCGATTATGGAAAAGCAATTTTATCTAATTCATCAATTCAAATTCTATTAAAGCAAAGTCCTGCGGAAGTAGATTTAGTTACCAATCTTTTCTACCTGACCGATGGAGAGAAGCACTTATTATTATCCTCCGGTGTAGGGGAAGGGTTATTCTTTGCCGGACAAAGCCATGTTGCAATTAGCTCAATTGCTGCACCGTATGAACACGCAATTATTACTTCGAGTCCTGAGGAAGTATTAGCAGCCAGAGAAGCCGAGAGAGTAGCAAATCTAGCGCCACAAGAAGCAATAGTTGAAACGCCTCCCCAAACAGAAACTGAACCATCGACAATAATCACTCCTGAATCATCTCCTGCTGTAAACACCGAAAGCATTACAGGCAATAAATAATTTGTTATCATAAAGATATGGCAACGGACCAAGAACAACAAAAAGGGCTTTCTCTTCCTAATATTCCTACTGGAATGCCAATAGGCAATCTTAAAATCCCCAAACAATTTTCTGACGTTAAAGGCCAAGCTAAAAATATGGCAGAAAATTTTATTAAAGATAAAGCCAAAATGATAGCCAAACAAGCCGCAAAAAAAATAGCAACCGCAAGCCTGGCAAACCCTTATGTTTTAGCAGCAATTGCTATTGGCATCGCAATTCTAGTTGTATTCCTAATTATCATTGCTGTTGTCACGGGTCAAGGAAATTCTTCCTCACAAAATACCACCACCAGTAGCACAATTGACATTTATAATCCGTCTCCCTTTACCGGCAATGTTGATGATTATTTTACTTTTAATGGAGGGACCCAAGGCCAACAAGACTCTCTCAAAAGCGATCTTACAATTGCCCTCGCTTATCCAAAATACCAAACACTATTAGACATTAATACCAAAGGGAAAGTAGTGATTACCCTTCATGCTGGCAGTCCTACAGGTTACAACAATGGTTGGGCAGTCACAAATAGCCCTAGTGGCAATATTGATCTTTATGGGGATTTCCTCAGCGCCAATCCTCAAACTCAAAAATTATATCTATTGCACGAGACTGCGCATACAATAGATTTTAGAAATAAACTTTCTACAACCTTTTATACAATCAGCAAGCAAGATTCTAGTTGCTACGATCCAGACGGATATATTAAAACCTACCCAACAGGACTACATGTGGGCGGCAATCCCGTTTGGGAGTCTTTTGCCGACTCTTTTATTAACACTCTTTTTTGTAGGCCAGGGCAAAAATGCGGACCAAACGGCGGGGTAAGTGGACAAGACGGAGCAATTCAAGATTGGCCAACCACTTGTGTTAATACAAACAATTGGATGGCCATAAACATGCTTGGAGTAACAAAACCCAGCGCAGAACCAGGAAACCCTCCCCCAAGCGCAAACGATTGCGGAGGACATTATGCAAGAACACTTACCAAGAATATTAACCAACCTAATTTCCAACATACATCTTCTCCAAATTTTGGCGACCCAAACTGCACCCTAACCAGCGCCAGCGATCTCGATGCTTTATATACTTTGATTCAACAGCTAGAGCCAGATAAAGTAAGAGCCGACAGTCTTTTTACTTGTGTAGCAAAATATGAAAGCAGTTATAACCCAAACGCCTTTTTGGGAAATTCTACCAGCGGAGCCGGTGCCTATGGACTTTACCAAATGAATCCGGCATCTCACGGAGGGACATCCGACGTAGGAGATGTTGAGTGGCGTCAACAAACAGCCAATGCTATAAATCACATTAGTGGATATGCTAGTATAAAAGCATATTGGGGAGTAGCGAGAAGCCATGATTGTCCAGGCTAATATTTAAATGAAATTAGATAAAAACATGCTTATTCTTAGTTTTTTTGTTTTGGTTGTTTTTTGTGTGTTATTATTTGTGGTTATCTTGTCCTTTTCGCAGAAGAATAATCCGGCTAATAATACTATTGGACCTTTCCCGGAAATTACAAAAGTTCCTGTCTCCGCAAAACCAGCTATTAAAAATAACGGGGCTTCCGAACAAAAACTAATAGACAAAATGGAGAATCCAACGCCTTTAGGAAGTAGCGATGCACAGACAAAAGCCGCAATCTTATCTCCTCTTGGAGGCAAATCCGGAGATCTTTATTCCAGTCCAAATGTTGTTATTTCCTATATTTCTTCTGCAAAAATCTTTCAAGGCAACATCTTAACCGTAAATGTTGATCAGGCAAAACAAGAAGCTGTTAGTTGGTTTCAGAAACAAGGAATGAGTCAAGCCGGAATATGTAATCTCCCTCTTGAATTTTATCTAAATTGGGACATCGCCAATGACCCTCAATTAAGCAATACTGTTTTTGACACACTTCCCCCAGGCTGTTAATTAACTTTGAACTCGAATCGGCATTATTAAATGGAGGAAAGAGTCGTCATTTTTAATCTTAAAAACTCCAGGGTTTAATGGTCCGGTCATTTCAAAAACCAAATCTTCATTATTCACACCAGTTAGAACATCCAAGAGATATTTTGCATTAAAAGCTATTTCGTTTTCTTCACCTGTGGTTTTTGCTTCAATTTCAACATTGTCTTCGCCAACTGATGGAGAGTTAGCCGAAACAATCAGCTTTTCTTTCTTTATTGTGAACTTAATTATATTTGCTGTTTCCCTGGCAAACACAGAACATATTTTAATTGCATTCAATAACTGCTCACGGTTTAAGTCTACCTTAGTTTCAAATTGCTCCGGAATAATCTTTTGGTAATCTGGATATTCTGCGCCAATTAATCTTCCTACTAAGGTTGTCTCTCCTTGGGCAAAAAGAATTTGGTTATTTTCCTCTGAGATAAACACTCTTACAAGCCCTTCATCTTCTTTAATTGATAAAAGCTCTCTAATTATTCGCGCCGGTACTACGATTGCCTTCCTAAGGCCCTCCTTGGTCTTGAAAACGTTTTTCTGTAGTGACAACCTAACTCCATCCGTTGCAACCATTGTGACCATGTTTTTATCATCATCTAAGAGAATCCCTGAAAGCGCCGGGCGGTTACTATCTTGGGCTGCGGCAAAAACTACTCTTAAAATACTTTCTTCAACTTCTATTTTTTTAAGTGTTGTTAATTCTTCGCCTTTTTCTTCATAAAGTTTTGGGAAGTCCTCTGCGGGTATTGTTTGAAATGAAGCATTTATTTTTTCTCCAGTTAGGTTTAACGTGTCTCCATCTAAATTAAGGGTTATTTTTTGGCTACCGAGGTTGGTTAAAAGGTCAGAGAAGTTTTTTGCAGGAATTGTAGTTCTTCCTTCTTTTTCGATGTTTACGGCAATACTTGAAGAAATACCAATTTCTAAATCGGTGGCGCTTATTATTAGTTTTCCCTCTTTTGCTTCCAATAGGAAATTAGAAAGAATCGGAAGCTGTCCTCTTGAAGAAACAGCATGATTTAAAAATGAAATCTTCTTTTGTAAGTTATCGGAAAGGAAAGTTACTTTCATAGATATCTATATTTGTAGTTGTTGTAGTGTATATGGAAAAGTGGAAAAAAGCAAGAAGCCGTGCCTGAAAAATAGGGGATAAATTGTTGATAAAAAAGTGGATAACTAGTTGAAAACAAAATTAAGCTAGTATTCCACATTACTGTCAACATTTAATTTAACAATTCGCATAATATCCTCCGAAAGTTTGGTTTTTGTCAACATATCTTCCACTTTGGTAACACCATGCATAATTGTGGTGTGGTCTCTGCCTCCAAGTAAGTTGCCAATTTCAACAAAAGTTAAACCCAACTCCTTTTTTAATAAATACATGGCAATTTGCCTAGGTCTTACTATAAACGCGTCTCTTTTCGAACTTTTTAATTGGGTAGATTTTACTTTATAGAAAAAACAAACATTTCGAATAATTTCGTCCGGATGGAAGCTATTTACTTTTTCATCTTTGTTTAATGATAATACTGAAGCTACCATGTCTTCGGTTATTTCCCCGTCTCCCGCTTGGGCCTGGGTAATAATTCGCAAAAGTAATCCTTCAAGTCCTCGAACATCTTGTGCTTTTTGAGCAATCATTTTCGCTATTTCCATACTTAGAATAGCGCCGTATTTCTTAGCTTTAATTAGAAGAATCGCTGTTCGAAGTTCAAAATCGGGAGAATCAACATCTACGGTCAATCCGCCGGAGAAACGTGATAATAATCTTTTTTCAACTTTTTTCATTTCCGCAGGTGGTCGGTCAGAAGATAGAACAATCTGTGCCCCCTTATCAACGAGAGTATTAAAAGTATGGAATAATTCTTCTTGAACTTTTTCTTTTCCGGCCACAAATTGGATATCATCGATGATAAGTAGGTCTAGCTCTCTAAATTTTCGCTTCATGTTGGAAGTATTATTAGTTCTAATTGCTTCAACAACATCATTGGTAAATTCCTCGCTGGTGGTGTAAAGAATTTTTTTGTTTGGGCTCTTGGCATAAACCTCATTGGCAATTGCCTGCATTAAATGGGTTTTTCCAACACCTGTCGGCCCATAAATAAATAGTGGGTTATATGTAGCTCCTAGTTTTTTGGCAACGGTAGTGGCGCTGACAAAAGCTAGCTGGTTAGTTGAAGAAACAGCCATATTAGCAAAAGTATAATCTGCTCTGACTCTTGGCAAGTGTCCAATGGTCGCTGTTACCGTTTCTTTGGAGACGTCATTGCTAAACAAAGGACCATTTTTTTCTTCACTGGTATCGATGATATCCACAACGGCTTTAGGGACAAAAATAATCTTTGTGTCTTTACCAAGGTGTTTATCGGCTGCTTTTTTAATAACGTCATAAAAGCGTCTTTGCAAAAGATCAATAATCATAACCGAAGGAGCGGCAATTGTAACAGCATTCTCCTCAACCGATATTAGATGTGTTCTTTTAAATAGCGTTAAAAAGTTAGCTCTCGATACTTCGAGCTCAACTTCGGCCAAAATTTTGGTCCATAAGTCTTTATATTCCTGCATATGTCGTACTGTGCAGTTTAATAATGTGGATAACTTCTTGTCAAGATGGTTAAACTAAGTAAAACTATGTCAGTTTTAAATTTTACCATTAGTCTTTTAAAAATAGGTTTATTCTGGTATACTTAAGCAATGGAAAAATCAATAAAGGTACAAAAAGTTAAAAGGCAAAGAAAGCACGGCTTTTTGGAAAGATCAAAAACTCACGGTGGAAGAAAGGTTTTAGCAAGAAGAAGAGCCGCCGGTAGAAAAAGCCTATCAATTTAATTAATGTTAAAAAGAGAAAACCGCCTCTCAAAAATTGCTCGGGGAGTTGGCGAAAAAAAATACTTTTCTCCACTATTTCAGGTAAGGATTTCGGAGAATAACGATAATAAAGCAAGATTTGGATTTATTGTTTCAAAAAAAATTGATAAAAGAGCAGTTATTAGGAATCAGACAAAAAGAGTATTGCGAAGCGCGGTTGAGCCATTTATAAATAACGCAACTGGAAAAAATATTATTATTGTTGCTAAAAAAAACCTTTTACCTAAAGAAAAAGACGAAGTCATAAAAGAACTTGGTAATATTTTAAAAATATGAAGCACATAACGTTATTTCTAATTAATATTTATCAGAAATCAATTGCAGTTGCCCTGTTTAGTTTGGGGTTAAAAGGAAATTGCCGATTCTCGCCAACTTGTTCAGAATATGCTAAACTTACGATCTCGGAAAAAGGATTATTAAAAGGAGGGTATTTATCAGTAGTCAGGCTTTTAAAATGTCAGCCGTTTTATAATAGTAAATAATTATGAATATATTCGCGCCCATCATAAGCGCTTTTAATACATTTCTATTTATACCAATTGTTAATTTATTGGTAGTGCTTTATCACGGGTTTAATTTTATTCATATCCCCTACGCTCTTGGTTTTTCAATAATTGCCTTAACGGTTTTAATTAGGTTGGTTTTATATCCTTTAACAAACTCTCAATTAAAAGCTTCAAAAAAAATGCAGGAATTAACGCCGCATATAAATAAATTAAAAGAAAAACATAAAAATGATGCTAAAACTTTACAAGCAGAAACAATGAAGCTTTATAAAGAGTTTGGTGTAAATCCGGCAGCCGGCTGTTTGCCTGTTTTAATTCAACTTCCTTTAATCTGGGCTTTGTATCAAGCACTGCAGCTAATTGTTAAACCGGGAGCTGCTGTTTTAGCAGAGATAAACCACATGCTTTATAGTAATTCATTGAGATTAACTTCTTCATGGGATGTAACTTTTTTTACATTACCGCTTGCGCTAAAGCCATCAGAGATGTTTAAGCCGGACTCACCGATTACTTGGCTAATACTTTTAATTCCAATTGCTACCGGAGTTTTTCAATTTATTCAGACCAAAATGATGCTTGCTCCACAAGTACTAGGAAAAGACGGAAAACTAGCTAAGAAAGATGAAAAAAAGAAGGAAGATTTTGCAACCGCATTTCAGTCGCAATCTCTGTATATCTTCCCCGTTATGATTGCTTTCTTCTCTTGGGGTTTTCCAATAGGTATATCTTTGTACTGGAATACGTTTACAGTTTTTGGTATTATACAGCAATATAGAGTGTCAGGCCTCGGCGGCTTGAAACAATGGACAGATAAATTGTATGGCAAAAGTAAATAAAAAACAAGATAAAGCAATTAAAGATTTTTTTGTTTCCTTAGGGATTGACACAAAAATGGAAATTCTGGAAACAGAAGAAGCAATTGAGGTTGTTTTAGAAACTGAAGATACAGGAATAATTATTGGCTATCACGGGGAAACCTTAGAATCTTTGCAGTTAGTTTTGTCTTTGCTCTTGGCAAAAGCCAATGGGGAGTTTAAGAGAGTTTCGGTTGAGGTTGGAGATTACAAAAAAAATCGTACGGAATGGTTAGAAAGATTAGCTTTAGATGCTAAAGAAAGAGCACTAACAGAGGGAAAAGAAGTTTATTTATCTGAATTAAAAGCTTGGGAGCGAAGAGTTGTTCACCTTCTTTTGCAGGATGATAAAGAAGTTGTTTCGCAGTCAAGCGGAGAAGGTAAAGACAGGGTTTTGGTTATTAAACCTCGATAAGATCTCTAAGCTCTTTTTCTATCTTCTAATTATGTTTTTACCAACACAGTTGGGGAAACATTTTTGGCCAAACGCTTCTTTTATTTTTGGCCTAAGGCTTGATTATCTCTCCCCCACTTTTTATTTTACGGATTTATTAATAATATTAATATTTATTTTCTCTTTCTCAAAATTACTTAAGGTAATTAAAAACACCCCAAAGAAATATTTATTGGCTTATCTATTATTTTTATCAGCACTTTTGTTAGGATTAATAGGAGCTAGGAATTTTTGGGTCGGCATTTATGGCATTGGTAAGTTTTTGGAATTTTCTTTCTTAGTATATTATATTAGCCAAAATTATAGAAAATTCAATAAGTTGTTTTTATTTTTCTGTGTTTTGTTGTCGGTACTCTTTGAAACAATATTAACTTTTTTACAATATTTTAATCAGGGATCAGTAGGTGGAGCATTTTATTTATTTGGAGAAAGAGCTTTTAACGCTATAACTCCCGGGGTTGCTAATGCATCTATTAATGGACAATTATTTTTAAGACCTTACGCAACTTTTTCTCATCCAAACGTTTTGGCCGGATTTTTAATTTTTTCAATGTTACTGCTGATTCTATTTTCATTTAAAGAAAAACATTTAATAAAATTTATTATTCTAGGAAGTGCTTTTGGAACAGCAGCTTTATTACTAACGCTTAGTAGGGCCGCAATTTTTCTTTGGTTAATCTATTTGATCGTTCTATTTGGACTTTCACTGGGTGAAAAATATAAGAAACGAAAATTCAATTCGTTGCAAGTTGTTTTATTAAGCTTAATTATTGTGGGTACAACAATAATCGTATTTTTGCAAAATAATTATATAGTGCAAAGATTTTTGACGACAAACTTACTAGATGAGTCATTAATGCAAAGACAAGAATTAATGGGCCAATCTCTAGATATGTTTTGGAAGAACCCTATTTTCGGAGTTGGTGTTAATAATTTTTTTAACAACCTTGTGATCGGAATTTCTAAACAAAATGATTTTTTAATACAACCTGTGCATAATATATTTTTATTAGTTTTATCCGAAACAGGAGTAATTGGTTTAGTCTTTGTATTATTACTTTTTATTAAAAGTATCGCTATGATATTAAAGAAAAAACAAAACAAAGTGTATTTATTAATGTTGATTTTTGCAATTATTTTTTTAGGAATGTTTGATCATTACTTTTTAACCTTGCAACAAGGACAGCTAATGCTAGCTTTTATTATTGGGATATCAATTTCCAAATCCTAAATAGTTCTGTGTTAGAATATGCACATGCCTCATAAATTAATTGCGCAAAATGCTTTGTACCAAATATTAGCGCGTAGTGTAACTTCGTTTGTAGGATTTTTAATAACTTTAATTATTGCTAGTAAGTTTGGGGTTTTAGGCTATGGAGATTTTATAAAAATTACTTCCTATGTTGCACTTTTTTATTTAGTAATCGATTTTGGTCTAAATGCATTTTTTCTACAATACGAAAATGCAAAATTTAAAAATTTATTTTACTTAAGATTATTAATATCTTTTGGTATTTTTTTACTGCTTAATATAGTTGCTATTTTTCTTCCTCATAATCAAGCTTTGGGAACAGGATTCTCAGAGGTTGAAAGATTTGGTATCATGATTTTCTCTTTCGGTATCTTTGCGCAAAGTATAATTTTATCTGTTTCGGCGATATTTCAAAAAAAAGTTAATTATTATTTCTATATGGTCGGAACAATCATTGGCGCTGCAGTTAATCTAATTGTTGTTTTAATTTTTACATTCTTAAATCTTTCGATAATATATATTTTATTCGGGTTTGTTTTTAGTAGTTTTATAAGTTCGTTTGTTCTGCTGTATTTTGCAAAAGAAAAAATCTTCCCATTATCTTTAAATAAAGATTTTAGTGTAAAAATTATTAAAGCTTCTTGGCCAATTGGTTTAATGCTTATTTTTAACTTAGTCTATTTTAGAGCCGACATGTTTTTACTGTCCATTTTAAAAAACACTCATGATGTTGGGATCTATGGGTTATCTTATAAATTCTTTGATTTTCTAATTGCTTTACCTCTATTTCTTTCAAATGCGATATATCCCCTTTTATTAAAAACAAAATATAATAACCAATTATTTTTTAATTTAATTAAGAAATATTTTTTAGTATTTCTAGTAGGTTCGTTTTTGGTAATAATTCCTTTCTGGTTTATTTCCCCGCTTTTTACACTAGTAAAATCAGATTTTGCTGCTTCAATGTTGCCGTTTAGAATTCTTCTTTTATCTTTACCTTTCTTCTTTACAACTAGTTTTTTACAATGGGCTTTAATTACATTAGGAAAACAAAGATACCTAATGGTGGTTTATTTATTATCCACGGTTATAAATATAATTCTAAATATTATTTTTATCCCGCAATATTCTTATCTTGCATGCGCAGTAATTACTTTAGTTTCAGAAGCAGTAGTATTTGTATTATTGCTCTCACAGCTTGTAAAAGCTAGAATTATATTAGAAAGGAAAGAACAAATCAGTGTCTAAAGTTATTATCTTTACAGATGGCGGATCAAGAGGAAACCCTGGCCCGGCCGCGCTTGGAGTATTTATTCAAGATGCAGACGGAAAAAAATTAGCAAGAATTGGTAAGACTCTTGGAATTACAACTAATAATATTGCTGAGTATTCAGCAATCATAGAAGGGATCAATTGGCTTTTGGAAAATAAAGAAAAGCTTAGTATTAGCGCGGTTAATTTTTACATGGACTCTCAACTTGCCTACTCTCAGTTAAATGGGCTATATAAAATAAAAAACTCAGCGATTAGAGAGTTTGTTTTTGAAATCAGAAAAAAAGAAATGCAATTAAATATTCCAATTTCCTATACTCATATTCCAAGAGAGCAAAACACGCAAGCAGACTTTATGGTTAATCAAGCGCTGGACAATGAGCTTAATAGCTACTAGAATTAAACAAATGATCCACACTGCCCAACCTTTATTTGAAGAAAATCAAAATCACCCAATTTTAATAGTTGATAGAAAAGGTGAGATTGGAGAAGCTTTAGCTAACGAGCTAAAAGAGCATGCGCTAATTGTTTATGTAAGTAAAAAATCTCCGGAAAGTGCTAACAATATTGTTTATGTGCCCTTCGAAAAACAATTTCCAACGATTCCCGATAACAGATATTCACACATATTTTTAATTGATGAAAATTTTGAACTAACCAAAGATATAATTAAGCCTTTTTTAAAAAAAGCCGAACAAGATCATGCATATTTAGTATTAGCTATAAATAGCAATTTTATAGAAGATAATTTTCCTCTTGATTATATCTCTTCTTACGATAGAGCGAAAATTGTAATTTTAGGTAATATTTTTAAACAAGAGAAGCTATATGATTCAGAGTCCGAAATCAATAAATATTTGGTCCAGATAAAAACAGCCAGGAGAATTGGTGTTCCGGGAGATGGAACCAGATTGGTAGCACCTGTTTTATTTGAAGACGTTATTTTTGGTATTTTAGAAACAGTATTTGGCACTGAAGAAAATAAAATTTTCTACCTTTTTCCAAAACACCGAATTACGCTTTTATCTCTTGCGCATGTTTTTCAAAGATTAGATCCGGAATTAAAAATTGATTTCATTAAAGATGATTCTACAAAAAAAGAATATAAGCCTTTTGTTGAAGGGAAGTATCTGTTGGGGGAGGACTATGATTTAGAAGGAAAAATTAAAAAAATTAAATTCGAAAGTATAAAAGTAGAAATTGCCCAAGAGAAGCAAGTTTTATTTAAGCCAAAATCAAAACACAAATTTAAATTAAAATCATTAATTTTAGCCACCATTTTGTTGTTGATACTTCCTTTATTGTCAACAATTATTTTTGCGCTTTTGGGAGCCGGTAGTTTATTAATTACAAAAAACACAATAGAGAAAGGAAATTTTTCTTCCTCTAAGTCGTTCGCATCAATAGCAAAAGGCAGCTTTGACCTTGCTACTCTTTCATTGGAGTCCCTTATATTTGAAACTAAATTAATTAATTTAGATAGTGCTTTAAATCCACTTTCCAAAAATATTGATTTGGGGAGCAATGTTTCCGGTGCTTTAGTTTCCGCAGTTGATGCTACCGAAAAAATTAAAGCTATCCTAGATGGAACATCAAATAATCCGGTAGAGGATTTTTCTAGTGCATCAATGGAGATTAAGAACGTGCTGTATTCTTACAATAGTATAAAGCAAGCAAGCATTATCCCCGTAATCTTAACGGAGAAAATAGATAATTTGTCGGAAATAATCTCTTCGACTATTGATTTTTGGCCGGATGCGTTAGGATTTCAAGGCACAAGGAACTATTTAATTCTTTTTCAAAATAATATGGAGCTAAGGCCGGGTGGGGGATTCATTGGCTCCTACGGACTCTTAACTCTTAGTAAGGGAAAGATATCCGGTTTTAAAGTTTACGATGTGTACGATGCCGATGGTCAGCTTAAGGGGCATATTGAGCCGCCGTATCCAATCAGAAGATATTTGCCGTCGGTACATTGGTATTTAAGAGATAGTAATTTTAATGTCGATTTTTCTAAAGGAGCAGTGGCTTCAGCGGTATTTTTAAATACCGAAATGCATCAGACTGTTGATGGGGTAATTGGTGTTGATCTATCTTTTGTTAAAAACATCTTAGAAATTGTCGGTCCTGTTAAAGTTGCCGATTACAATCAAACAGTAAATTCAGATAATTTTTATCAGATAACGCAGGGTCATACGGAGAATAATTTTTTTCCAGGATCTACCCAGAAAAAAGATTTTTTAACTTCTTTTTATAATGCTTTGCAAGTAAAACTTGCTGCACAAAAAAATCTTTCATATCTAGATTTCGCTCAGGCAGTAATTAAATCTATAAATGAAAAACATGTTTTATTTGCTTTTAATAATGCTAGTGAACAAGCGGCGTTTGCCGTAAATGGTTGGTCTTCTTCTTTGCCACAAAGTAGCGCATCGAATAGCTCAACCTTAAATGATTTTGTTGGCATTAATGAAGCAAATTTTGGCGGAAACAAGGTCAATTATTATATAACTAGAAGCGTGTCGCAGGAGGTTACGGTTAAAAGTGATCAAAGCGTTAATGACACCCTAACTATTTCTTTTAAAAATTCAGCGCCGCAAAGCTTGGGAGACAAAGGGATTTATAAAAATTATTTACGTTTAATTTTGCCTCTTAATGCGGCAATCTCCAGTATTCAAATTGATAATCAAGAGCAAAAAATTATTCCGGCAATCACAGATCCAACAATCTATGAAAAGAAAGGTTTTATTGCACCAATTGGTCTTGAAGTACAAAAAGATGAGCAAAGTGGAAAAGAAATTTATGGGTTTTTGGTAAACATAGAACCGCAAGCTTTAAAAACAATTAAAGTAAAATATGTTTTATCTCAAAAAATAGATACATCAAAATTACAGTTTAGTTATAATCTTCAGATATTTAAACAACCGGGAATTGATTTCCTGCCTTATGATTTTTCGCTAAATTTTCCGGCTAATTTAAAAGTTATTAGTGCTGATAAAGATGTTAAAACAACTGCCCAAAATGCAATTTTATCAGCGCAGCTTACTCAAGATAGAGAAGTGTTAATCAATCTCGCCACAAAATAATTTCTTATTCTTCTTAGTTGTTATATAATAAAGTCACTTAATTTATGGATAAAATTTATAATAACAAAACTGTTGAGGAAAAAATCTACAAAGCTTGGGAAGATGCAAAATATTTCGAGCCTCAAGAAAGATTTGGCAATAAACAAAAATATTCAATAATTTTACCTTTGCCAAATGCTAATGCTCCACTACATTTTGGACACGCAATGTTTGTAATAGAAGACATTCTAGCTCGTTTTCACCGTATGCAAGGCGCTAAAACTCTTTGGATGCCAGGAGCTGATCATGCAGGGTTTGAAACACAATTTGTTTATGAAAGAAAATTACAGTCCGAAGGTAAATCACGATTCGATTTTGATAGAGCTACATTATATAAAAACATTTGGGATTTTGTGCAAGGTAATCGCCCCGTAATGGAGAGTCAGCTTAGAAGGCTCGGTTTCTCCTTAGATTGGGAAAAGAGTAAGTTTCCATTGGACCCGGATATTATTAAGGTTGTTTATGCAACTTTTAAAAATCTTTTTAATGACGGCTTAGTTTATCGGGCTAAAAGGCTAGTTAATTATTGCACTTTTGATGGCACTTCTTTTTCTGATTTAGAAGTTATTTATGAAGAGAAGCAGGCAAAACTTTGGTTTATTAAGTATCCATTGGTTGATGACGGTTCAATTACGGTTGCTACTACTAGGCCGGAAACCATGTTTGGCGATACGGCTGTGGCGGTTAATCCAAAAGATAAAAGGTATCAAGATTTAGTAGGGAAGAAGATTAGGTTGCCATTGACGGACAGAGAAATTGAAATTATTGCCGACGAATCAGTAGATATAGAATTTGGGACAGGGGCAGTTAAGGTTACTCCGGCGCATGATCCCAATGATTATGAATTAGGGCAAAAACATAAATTAGAGCAAATAACCATAATTGGTTTTGACGGTAAAATGACCAGTGAGGCAGGGGAGTTTGCAGGGCTTTATGGAAAACAGGCAAGAGTAAAAGTTGTGGAAAAATTGACAGAAGTAGGACTTTTAGAAAAAGAAGAAAACATTACACATCAAGTGCCTGTTTGTTATAAATGTAAAAACGCGATCGAGCCACTTCTTATGGATCAGTGGTTTGTAAAAATGCAACCATTAGCAGAGCCTGCGATACAAGCTGTTAAAAAGAAAGAAATTAAGATTTATCCTCAAAGTTTTGAAAAAATTTATATGCAGTTTTTGGAAAATATCCGCGATTGGAATATTTCCCGTCAAATTGTGTGGGGAATTCAAATTCCGGCCTGGAATTGCTTAAAATGCCAGGAATGGACGGTTACCGATGGAGAAGTTCCAAATGAATGTAAGTGTGGAGCGAAAGAATTAACTCGTGATAAAGACGTGTTTGATACCTGGTTCTCTTCCGGGCAATGGCCATACGCAACTTTAAAAACGACTGATTCTATGGAATTTTATCCAACCACGGTTATGGAAACAGGATACGATATCTTGCGTTGGTGGGTAGCCAGAATGGTGATGTTGGAAATTTATATTCAAAAGAAAAATGGAATAGAAGAGTTAACAAAACAAATTCCTTTCCAAAATATTGTGCTCCATGGATTAGTTAATGATCCGTTGGGCAAGAAAATGAGCAAGAGTAAAGGAAATGTCGTTAATCCCATGGAAATTGTTGATGAATATGGCGCAGATTCCATTCGCTTCGCCTTAGTTTACGGAACCGCTTTGGGGAATGATCAAATTCTTTCTTATCCAAAGCTAGAAGCGATGAAGAAGTTCTCCAATAAGCTTTGGAATATGGCAAGGTTTATAGAATTTTCGCGTAAAGATCTTAAAATCAAAAAGGAAAGAACAGTTTTACCACAAACTTCTGAATGGAGCGATCATTGGTCAAAAAGAGTTCAAACTTTAATTGATGATGTAACGAAGCAATTAGAAAATTACAACTTTAATTTTGCAGCTGAAAAACTTTATGAATTCACATGGCACCAATTTGCAGATTTTTATATAGAAGACCTAAAAGCAAGAATGACAACTGATTCTTTGAAAATCTTAGAAGAAAATTTTTTAACAATTTTAAAGCTCTTGCATCCGTTTATGCCGTTTATTACCGAGGAAATTTATACAAGGCTTTATAATGGAAAAGGTGATTTAATAATTAGTCAGTGGCCAGCCGCGGAGTAGGGAAGTAATTACATGAAGTTTAAAAATATTCAACCAACAAAACATAGAAAAGCACCTTCTGTAAAAAAACCACAGCCAAAAAAGATAGGGGATTCGGGAAAAAAGCGACAATTCCCGAACATTTACCGATTTATTACCGAAAGAATGTCGTTTAGATTGTCTTGGCGGCCTAAACTATCAAGATTAGCATTCTTGACCTTAGCCTCAATTTCAATTTTAATTTCACTGGTTTTAACCACAGGCATTATAATTTCGGCAATTATTATTTACCAAAATTTAAATCAAACAGTACAAATTAATAACCAAAGACAAGATTTGCAAAGTAAAGCTAATTTTTGGCAATCAATTAGCGATAAATATGACGGCTACAAAGATGCATATTTTCAAAAAGCGTTATTGGAATATAAATTAGGACAAATCGACAAATCTAAGCAGGATAATTTAAAAGCTTTGCTTTTAGATCCAAATTTTGAAGATGCTAAGAAATTAGAAATGGTTTTAGATAGTAAATAATTACTCTTTAGTGGCTTCTTGAGGTTTCTCTTCAGTTTTTTCTCCACCTTCAACTAGCGCTTCGCCTTCAGTTGGAAGTACTGCTTCAGTTCCGGCTTCTGCCGAGGCTTCGGCTGATGCTTCCTCAGCGGCGGCGGCTTCTTCAGCTGCTTGTTCTTGAGCTTCTTTGGAAACGAGTTCTGCAATCTTAGCTACAACTTGTTCTCCTTCGGTTAAAACAGTAACGCCTTCTGGGATTTTAAGATCAGCAACGGTAATTTGGTCATCAATATTAGCTAAATGCTCAACATTAACTTCGATTTTTTCCGGAAGTTCGGCCGGTAAGGCTTCAACTTCAACTTCTGAGATAATGTTCATTAAAATTCCAATCTTTTCCAAAACTGCTTTTGGCTCACCGACAACTTCTAAAGGCACCATAGTTTTAACTTTTTCTTTAAGATTAACTTGAAAGAAGTCTGCGTGTAGAATTTTGCCTCGAAAATTCTTTTGCATATTATGGATTAAGACCGGGGTTTTTTTATCACCTAATTCAACATCAACTAAGCCTGTCTCTCCAGCATCCTTAAAAACTGCCAAAAAGTCTTTTTCCGGAACTTGGACTGCGGTTGATTCTAAATCTTTACCGTAAATGTTGCAAGGCAGGATACCTGCTCTTCGAAGTGCTTTAACTTGTTTACCTAAAACTGTGCGTTTTTCAACTTTTAAATCGTATCTTTTCACAAGACTAATTTTACATGAAACTTAGCCAGAAGACAAGAAGAACTATCCTAAGTAATGAAATTAACAATATTATTTTAAATCAACTTATCTTTTGCGACGATTTAAGATTACTACAGCAGCTCCAATCACAGCGGACATTCCACCAGGTACTGCAAGAAGGGTATCTAAATTTCTCCTATTATTTTCTGCATCAAGTTGTTTGTATGCATCTTCTACTTGTTGTGGATTGAACTGCTCAACCAGCTGAGATTCTTTACCTGTTCTTCCTAAATCAATTGCTGCGTCTTCATACTTATGTACAAGTTGGTAGGAAGAGCTGCCGCCCCAACTCCAGCCCTGATCACTCCAAGCTTTCATTGAATCAATAAATCCGCCACCAGCAGCAAGTGTTCCTGCCGCAAACACTAAACCACCTACTAGGGTTAACGTTCTACGTTTTGGTCTATTTGCTATAGCATCTGGTGTGGGGTTTCCTCTATCAGTCATAATATGAAGATTATATTCTTGGAAATTTATGAAGTCAAGTCTCCTTGAATGGTATAATAAAATAGTTAATGAGAATTTTAGGAATTGATCCGGGAATTGGCAGATGCGGCTGGGGCATTATTGATTTTGAAAAAGGAAAGTTTACGACCTTAAATTACGGTTGCATAGAGACCAGTCCTAAGAAAACGGTTGAAAAAAGATTGGAAGAAATTCACACTGAAATTTCAAACCTCATTAAAAAATATTCTCCACAAGTTTTATCAATTGAAGAATTGTTTTTTAATAATAATGCCAAAACCGCTTTCGTGGTTGGTCAAGCCAGAGGCGTAATTTTACTAGCCGCGGCAGAGGGTAATTTAGAAGTGGGAATTTATACTCCGTTGCAGGTAAAACTATCTTTGACCGGTTATGGTCGGGCGGAAAAACCACAAGTGGGACAAATGGTCAAAGTTCTTCTGTCTTTAAAAGAAATACCAAAGCCGGACGATACGGCTGATGGCTTAGCAATTGCGATTACTCATGCATTCTCGGCCAAAGCTGCTAAGCTTCGGAAATAGTTATGCTATAATCAACTAAATTATGATTGGATTCCTCAAAGGCAAAGTAGAACTATTAAAAAGACCATTTGTGATGATTGATGTTAATGATGTTGGCTACAAAGTTTTAGTCCCCGAAACAATTTACGCAAAGCTTTCTTTGGGAGATGTCGTTAAAATTTTTACCTATACTTATGTTCGTGAAGACGCTTTGGATTTATTTGGTTTTTTGGAAGCGGAAGACTTAGGTTTATTTGAAAGTTTATTAACTGTTTCCGGCGTTGGTCCTAAAACGGCTTTGAGCATCTTTTCCTTTGGAGAAAGAAAAGATATTATTGAGGCAATAATTAAAGGTGATGTAACATTTTTTACATCAGTACCACGACTTGGAACCAAGAATGCTCAAAAAATTATTATTGAACTTAAAAATAAAATGGGCAGTGGCACAGATTTTGATTTATCAGGCAAAGATTTATTAGAGAATGCAGAAGTAGTGCAGGCGTTAAAAGACTTTGGTTTTTCGGTAGCTGAGGCTCAAAAAGCTGTTAGGGAAATTAAACAAGTTGGTTTAACAACAGAGGAAAAAATTCGCGTGGCCTTAAAAACCTTAGGACGATAATATGGCAAACGAAAAGCATAAAAAAGAGGAACAAGAAAATCCTGAAGAGGAAGTACTTTTTACTTCTTTAAGAGCTGCTTCATGGGATGAATTTGCCGGACAAAAGAAAATTAAAGAATCTTTGCGAATTGGAATTACTGCTGCCAAAAAGCGCAAAGAGGCAATTGAGCACATTCTTCTATATGGCCCTCCGGGTCTTGGTAAAACCACACTTTCGCATATTATTGCAAAAGAGATGGGAGTTAATATCCGCGTCACTTCCGGTCCGGCGATTGAAAGAGCCGGTGATTTAGCCTCAATTCTTACAAACTTAGAAAAAGGCGATGTGTTATTTATTGATGAAATCCACCGCCTTAATAAAATAGTTGAAGAAACGCTATATCCGGCGATGGAAGATTATGCGTTGGATATTATTATTGGTAAAGGACCGTCAGCCAGAACTGTTAGGCTTGATTTGCCACCATTTACAATTATTGGTGCAACCACAAGGATTGGTTTAATGTCAGCGCCCCTAAGAGATAGGTTTGGAGTAATTCACCGCCTAGCTTTTTATGACCCCAAAGAGTTAGAAGATATTATTAAAAAAGCGGCGGTTAAGCTAAAAGTGCCAATAGATTTTCCTTCAATTCTAGAAATTGCCAAGAGAGCCAGAGGAACACCGAGAATTGCCTTAAAACTTTTAAAAAGAGCCAGAGATTTTGTGCAAGTTAAAGGTGAGGGCAAATTAACTAAAGATTTAACCAGAGAAGCTTTAGATATGTTAGAAGTAGACGAAGTAGGTTTGGATTCATCGGATGTTAGATATTTAAAATCAATTATAGAAAAACATAATGGCGGACCGGTAGGAATTGAAACTATTGCCTCAACAATCAGTGAAGATATAGGCACAATTGAAGAAGTGGTTGAACCGTATTTATTGCAAGTTGGTTTCATTAAAAAAACCGCTAGGGGGCGTGTGGCAACACCGGCTGCCTACCATCATCTAAAAATTGCTTTGCCAAAACAAGCAAAATAATTTTAGTTAATTTTACCTTATTCCTGGTCGCGGCCTAAATCCTCCACGGTTGTTATGAGGTATTTTCTTTCGAACATTAGTTCCATCTGTGCCAGTTGCTTCCATGTTCTCTTCCTGGAAAAGCGGGAAAGTCATTCCTGCGCGAGGTCTTAAGATTGTAATTTCAGTTGGTTTTCTGCGCCTCTCATTGCGGCTTCGTCTGTCATCACCACGTCTCATTTTTAATCCTCTTCTGCCTCCAAGATTGCCGTTGGCTAATTCCCTATGGCTATGATCAGGATCATCTTGGCGTGATGGAACATCAGGAAATCGCTCTTGGCGCACTCCATATATTGCATCGGCAGTTTCTTCCGCAGTTGCTGGTCGAGCATTAAGGCGTCTAGTAAATTCATTCATTAGGAACTGAATGTACAAAAAATTATAGGATTCGTCAATAGGTGTTTTCGATTTTTGGGCGGTATTGAAGCGCTTCGGCAATGTGTTGCTCTTTAATTTCTTTTACTCCTTCTAGATCAGCAATGGTTCTACTCAATTTAATAATTCTTTGATAAGACCGAGCTGACAATTGCATTTTGGTTACAGCCAATTTTAAAAGATTTAAACATTCATCCGACAACTCACAAAACTTTTTAATATCCTTATTGGTCATTTCGGCGTTGGAATTAGTTTTCGTATTCTTAAACCTCTTGGTCTGAATATCACGCGCCGCTTGTACTCGTTTTTGAATATTTTTAGAAGTTTCATTATTATTTTTCTCTTTAGAAGTTAGTTTATCAATCTTAACCGCCGGAACATCTAAGTGAATATCAATTCTATCCAGCATTGGTCCGGATATTTTCTTTTGATATTTCAGCACTTGTCCGGGCATACACTTACAATCATGCGTGGGATCACCAAAATAGCCACACGGGCAGGGATTTTGCGCAGCAAACAGAATAAATTTGGAAGGAAATAGAATCCGTCCGTTAGCTCTTGATATCACCACGAATCCATCTTCCATAGGTTGTCTTAAAGCTTCTAAAACATGCCTGGGAAATTCAGGGAATTCATCTAAAAATAAAATGCCCCGATGGGCCAAAGAAATTTCTCCCGGTTTGGGATTTGCACCGCCGCCAATTAAGCCAACATGCGAAGTAGTATGATGCGGCGATCTAAACGGCCGCTCGGTGACAATAGGGTTTTTATCTAAAAGTCCGGAAATACTGTAAATTTTAGTGACTTCCAAGCTTTCGTTCAGCGTCAGTTTTGGCAAAATTGAGGGCAGAGTTCTGGCTAATAATGTTTTACCGGCGCCGGGTGGGCCTTTTAATAATAAGTTATGTCCGCCTGCGGCGGCAATTTCCAACGCTCGCTTGGCTTGTTCCTGTCCTTTAACATCACACATATCAAACTCATAAGTTTGGTTTTGCATGTAGCTTTCTAAACTCTTGGTTTTCTGAACTTTTATCAAAGTTTCATTAGTGAGATGTCGTAGTAATGCTAATAAAGTTTCGACCGGATAAACTTCCACACCTTTTACAATCGAAGCCTCATTGCTGTTTATTTCGGGTAAATAAATTTGTTTAAATTGTTTGTCCTTAGCCGCCATTACCATTGGTAAAATGCCATTGGTGCATCTTAACCTTCCGTCCAATGATAGCTCTCCGGTAAAAAACATCTTGGCGGTATCGGCAACAATTTGTCCGGAAGCAATTAAAATTCCTAAAGCAATTGGTAAATCATAAGAGGCGCCTTCTTTGGGCAAATCGGCAGGAGCCAAATTAACGGTGATTCTTTTCTGCGGAAATTCGCAGCCGGTGTTCTTGATGGCAGATCTTACTTTTTCTTTGGCTTCTTCGACGGCTTTGTCCGGCAATCCGACAATGGTAAAAGAGGGTAGTCCTTGATTTTGAATATCAACCTCAACTTCGACCAAAACTCCATCAAGTCCTACTACTGCTGCAGAAAATATGTGGGCAAGCATATATAAATATCATAGCATGTTCTAAGCAAAACTGAAGAGTCACTGAAGGTTCGCTTTGACTTCAACTTAGAAAAAGAGTATAAAAAAGTTAGAGTACTTATCTCATTATGAATATAAATATCAAATGGCTTTGCCTAGCGTCTGGTATTTTACTCCTGTTAGGTATTCCAACCGGTTGGCCATATAGCTACTACATTTTTCTTCGTTGGGCGGTATTTATTATTTCCGCTATTGTTGCCTATTATTTTTATAAATCAAAACTTCCAATATGGAGTTTTGTTTTTGGAGCAATCTTCATTTTGTTTAATCCAATAGCACCTATCTATGTGAGTAAGTCTACTTGGATCCCAATTGATTTTACATGTGCAATTCTTTATTTTGTTGCAGGTTATCTATATAAGTCAGATACAAATAAATCTTAATATGTATTGTGAGAGTTGTGGTCAAAAAAATAATGAAGACAGTAAATTCTGTAGACATTGTGGATCCAAAATAGACAGTGGAAGTTCTACTAAAGAGGAAAAGAGTTCAACTAAAATAAAGAAGACAGCAAAAAGTATTACGCTTTGGGATAAGTTTGCAGAGATTTATGATTCAAGAAATGAAGAAAGAAAAGAATTTACTGATCAGTCTTCCAACGAAGCGTGGGAATTAATAAATAGACTATCTACGAATACTTTTGAGAATTATATCCAATTGCATAAAGAAGCTCTTAATACCCAACCGTATAAGGCTTTAGAGGTAATTAAATCGGCCTTCTCACTATCAACTTCAGGGGGATACTTTATGTGGATGGCTGAATATCTCTTAAAAAATAGCAAGCTAACCAAGCTCCAAAGCATAAATTTGGATGAGTTTATTAAAGAATGGGATAAAGTTGCAGTAGAAGATTATTCTCTATCTTTTCAGAAAATTCCAGAAGAGACTAGTAATTCCTTGAATACTTTCTTCAATTTTCAGTTCAATAATATTTTAGAAAATGCACCGAGCTTAAAAGAATTGGAATTGGAAATAATAGAAGCATTAAAAACTCAGCTAATTTTATTAATTGTAGGTGGATATCATATTGGAGTCTGCGAATCGAAACACAGAAATTAATATGAATTGCAAAGATTGTAAAAGAGAAATAAGTGCTAGTGCAAAATTTTGTAAACATTGTGGTCAGAGGGCGAAGGAGAGCAATAATAGTGAAGTGGCAAGTGAAAATTCTCCGAGTTCTGTTGATAGGTATTTTGCTTCCAAAGAAGACGGGTTAGTTGAGGAAGCTAAAAAACTTGCAGAAAAGGAAATGATGAAAGGACTGCTTTGGTTTGGAGTGGGCTTAGCTATTACAATTGTTACATATTTCTCTGCAGCATCAAGCACTGAAGGAGGAACTTATTATATATTTTGGGGCGCAATGATTTATGGAATCTACCGCTTGATTAGAGGGTTTGACTATAAATCTAATCCAAATAAATTGATAGAAAAAGCAAGAGAAAATGCATTAGTAAATATGCTAAAAAAAACAGAATCAAATGAAATAGAAGGAAAAGAGAAATGAGCAAAATTGAAATTAGAACAAATATGTTTCGCGTCCGCTATGAATACATTGCTTTATTAATTTCTGTTGCCATATTGATTACAATAGGCATAGTCCTTTCAACAATAAATGTTTATTTGTTTTTATTATTATTAGTATTAGGAATTGTCTATGTTCAATTAAATCAAGCACAATTTCTTGGTAACGCAATAAGAATTTATCAAAATCAGTTCCCTGAAATATACGAAATTTTTAGGATACATGCTGTAAATTTACAAATCAATAAAGCATCTTTGTATATAGTTCAAAATCCTATTCCCAATGCATATACGATAGGCATAACTTCCTGTTCTGTAATATTGACTTCGGGATTAGTAGAGCAGTTTTCGTTGAAGGAATTAAATTTTACCCTTGCTCATGAATTAGGACATTACAAAGCAGGTCATACGAAAATATCTACATTAATAAACCCTTTGGGAAGCACTAATATTTTTAGCAATATTATATTTGGATTCTGGCAAAGAAAAACAGAATATTCCGCAGATAGATGTGGTTTAATTTTGTCTAAAGATTTAGATTCTGGCATTACTGCATTGCTAAAGCTTTCAATAGGAGGCAAATTGTTTGAAGACTTTAATCTCAATGGCTATTTAGCTCAAATAAAAAAAGCAGACACAACCTCAGTAAAATTAAGTGAATTATTAATCGATCATCCTCTTACTACAAATAGGATTAGAAAATTGATATACTTTTGGAAGGAGAGTTTTACTATTAAAGAATGAAATGCCCTAATTGTTCTTATAAAAACGAATCAAACAGCACTTTTTGTCAAGAATGTGGATATGAGTTATCCAAATCTAAATCTGCCAAAAACAAAAAGTCTACAAGCCCAATAAAAGAATTTGAGAATGAAATAGAGGATATTCTATTCACTCCGAGAAAGGGATCTAGCCATCTATTAAGAAATATTGGAATTGGTATTTTAGCTATTGTAGTAATTATTTTTGGTCTTGCTTATTACGGTAGCAACTCTAACACAGCAAGCACAACCAACAATTACTCTACCCCTACTCCTCAATATGATCCAAATGTAGCTCCTGGAAGCACATTTGATTTGTCTAAACTAAGCCTAACTAATACGAAAATGTATGGTAACTCTTCATACTCGGTTAATCCTTCTCTTACTGGAACACTTTATAATTCATCAAATATCCCAGCAACGGATGTTATATTAAGAATAAGATTTTATAGCACCGAGGCAGCTACTGTTCCTCAAGACACTCAATATATAGATGTCGCTACTTATCTAGGTGCTGGAGATTCAACAAATATAAATACGATTGTAAAAACAAATTTTAATACATCGGGAGATTTCTGGTGGAAAGCGGATATTTATAGTGCTAAATAATTATGTATTGCGATAATTGTGGTAAACAAATATCTAAAGAAAGCCAATTTTGTAGATTTTGTGGTAAAGAAGCGAAGGGTTCTGAAGCAGAGATTAAAAAAAGTGATATAAGTAAAAATTCTTATTTGAATAGACTTTTTAGAACAGGAAGACTTAACAGGCGGAACTTTATAATAGGAATGTTATTAACGTTCACACTTTGGATAATCTTTCTCATGATTTTAGGATATGTTATGAGATATATTGGTATCTATAATGATCAATCTGCGAATTGGGTTCTATATGGAACTTACATAGTCGTAATATTTTATTGGCTTTCAATAGAAATAAGAAGATTACATGATTTGGGATATTCTGGATGGTATTTTTTAGCTAATTTTATCCCAATTGCAGGAGCTATTCTTTATATATACTTAATTTTTGTTTCAGGTAAAAAAGAATCTAATAAATATGGCGGAATTACTGAGCCGAAATTTGATGTGTATGAAATTTTTGGGGTTTTGAATAAATAATTTTTAGACGGTGATGATTTCGTAGCGGCTTTGTCCTGTGGAGATATATTTTACTTTAACTCCAATTACTTTTTCTAATTCTTTAATATACGCTTTGGCTTCTTTTGGTAATTCAGTATAATTTTTAGCTCCGTTAGTAATTGTTGCCCAACCTTTCACGGTTTTGTAAACCGGCTTAACTTTGTCTAATAATTCTGCAGTTACGTCATTATACTTAACCTTCTTGCCGTTTAGCGTGTAATGGGTACAAATTTTAAGTGTTTTAAATCCGTCTAAGACATCAAGTTTGGTAATGGCAATTTCGGTAAAGCCATTGATTTTAGCAGCAAAACTAATTAGCTCAGCGTCAAACCAACCACATCTTCTGCGTCTCCCCGTTGTTGTTCCAAATTCATTGCCTCTTTCGACTAACATGTCACCATCTTTATCTAAAAGCTCGGTTGGGAAAGGTCCTGATCCAACTCTAGTTGTATAAGCTTTAACAACCCCAACTACTCTTTTTATTTTTTGTGGTGGAATTCCGGCTCCCGCGGTTGCACCTCCTGCTAAAACGGTGGAAGCAGTAACAAATGGATAAGTACCCCAGTCATTATCTAAAAATACACCATGAGCGCCTTCCAATAAAACTTCTTTTTTATCTAAAGCGTCGTAAACGAAATCAAAAGTTTCTTTAACGTAAGGTTTAATTTTTGCAAAGAATTTATATAAATCTTTACTAACATCAGCTTGTTTTAAAGGTTTTTCGCCCAAAGCTTTTAAGATTTTATTTTTAACTAATAGTTGGGTTTCTAACTTTTGACTAAAAACTTTTTTATCCATTAAATCGGCTAGTCTAATTCCGTTGTAGCTGACTTTATCGGCATAAGTTGGGCCAATCCCTCGTCCCGTGGTTCCGGTTTTGTGTTTACCCTTAGCTTCTTCATAGACCTTATCTAGAAGTTTATGGTAGGGCATAATCAAGTGACAACGTGGGGAAATATACAACTTATTTTCTAGTGGAATATGGGCTTTTTTTAAATTGGCGATTTCTGCAGCCAGTACTTCTAAATCTAAAATTGTGCCATTGGCAATAACGGCTTTGGCTTTTTTACTAAAAATTCCACTTGGTACTAAATGCATTGGGAATTTTCCGAATTTATTAATAACTGTGTGGCCGGCGTTATTTCCTCCATGGAATCTGACAACTATATCCGACTTTTCGGCTAAATAATCAATTATTTTGCCTTTTCCTTCGTCTCCCCATTGTGAACCCATTACAATTGTAGCTGCCATAACCAAAAGGTATTCTAGGGAAGTTCAAGGTTCTTGTCAATGCGCAGAATGGCTTTTTCGTGCTACAATAGCGGCATAATGGATCAAGTAACAGAGATTAGGGAAAAGATAGATATTGTTAGTTTTCTTGCAGACTATTTGCCGCTTAAAAAGGCCGGCCGTAATTTTAAAACCACTTGTCCTTTCCATAACGAAAAAACAGCCTCTTTAGTAATTTCTCCGGAAAGACAAATTTGGCATTGCTTTGGTTGCGGTAAAGGCGGAGATGTCTATACGTTTTTAATGGAATACGAAAACATGGAATTTCCGGAAGCTTTAAGAAGTTTAGCTAAAAAAGCAGGAGTCACTTTAAAAGAGAGCAGTTTTAAACAGGGAGAATATTCGGAAAAAGAAAATATTTTTACGGTCAATAATCACGCTTTAAAATTTTATCACTATGTTTTAACCGAGCTTCCGGCCGGAAAAGAAGCGCTTTCTTATCTTTTGGATAAAAGGAAGATTAACAAAGGAATCATTGATACTTTTCAATTAGGGTTTGCACCAAGTGCGGGTAGCGCTTTATCTAACTATCTTTCCAAAAAGAAAAATTACAAAAATAGAGATTTGTTAGCAGCCGGAGTGTCAATGGAAAGGGGCAGTAATCTTTACGATTTTTTTAGAGGAAGAATTATCTTTCCACTTTTTGACCACCGGGGAAATGTAACCGGCTTTTCAGGACGTGCCCTAAATGAGGTAGACATGCCAAAATATTTAAACACTAGAGAAACTGCGGTTTATCACAAAGGCAGTATGTTTTTTGG